>Ga0187893_10000708_pt1 | contig 85612 bp, 70 predicted proteins | sample MA1701074metaG_FD_139574 | JGI IMG/M metagenome (GOLD analysis project Ga0187893, IMG submission 139574) | White microbial mat communities from a basaltic lava cave in the Kipuka Kanohina Cave System on the Island of Hawaii, USA - MA170107-4 metaG ... | reverse complement strand
TGCTGCGGGCCGGAGTGTTGTTCGTCTGCCCAGTTCTGCTGCAACAATCCGCCGCACTGCTGTGAAGCCAACCAAAGCTGCTGCGGGCCGGGGTGTTGTTCGTCTACCCAGTTCTGCTGCAACGACGACCCCGTCGTGTGCTGTGCGTTGGGCGGCGGACCGGGGACCGTGGGATACGAGGAGTGTTGCGGGGATAGCTGTTGTTCATCCGGGCAATACTGCTGCAACGATGACCCCGTGATTTGCTGCGACCGGGGCACGCCATTACCCGGCGGCCCGGGAAGCGCCGGCTACGAGGAATGCTGCGCGGACGTGTGCTGTGCCGACCCCTATGTGTGCTGCAACAGTGAATGCCAAGTGCCGGGATGTTCGGTTTCACTATCCTCAGTAACGGGCGAGCCGTGCCAGACGGTGAATCTTACGCTGACGGGCGATTGCTGGCCGGGGTGCGGGAGCATGAGTTTCAGCTTTGCGCCGCAGTATCCGTCCGAGTTCTCCATGATCCCGCCGTGGCTGACTTTCGGACAGGTATCGACGATTTCCTGCGCGGGCGGTGCAGCTAATCGCACTGTGCCGGTCACCATCCACCAGAACGCGCCGCCCGGTTCGGTGCCGATCGTTGTGACGGCCAGCGCTCCCGGTGGCTCGCAATGTCAGGCGACGGAGACCGTAACGGTACAACGGACGTACCCCGAGATTGAAATCCTTTATAAGACTTTTATAGGCTGCGAGGTGGCAGGACCGACGCTTTGGGGAGACCCAACGCTTCACGACTTTTTCCGAGGCGATAATCGGGGCTTCGGATATGGCCCCGGATTCGGCGCTGGCGACAGTCGAACATTCCAGAAGGTTGTTGTTACGCTCGATCCAAGAAATACCACGCGAACGGTGGGAACGCCGACTCAGGTGATGGGGATAACTCAAGGATTCGATGATGATCCGGACGGATCAGACGTTGCGCCACTACAGGTGGCTACGTGCGGGGGGCAGTGCGCATATAGGTTCGTCACGGGGGCAAGCGAGGACTGCACAGGAACGACGCCCGACCCGGTAGCAGCCGGGTTCTTGTCGGTGCAGGTACCACCGGCTTCGATTTCCACAACTTCATTTCGTGTTATCATCACGAATCGCGCTCAAGATCAGTGCGAGGACGTTGTCCCAGGCATCGACGCTGATCTTGTGATCGATTTCCGGCAAGTCTGTCAAAACGGCGTTCTCGGACCTCTCGAATACAAACTTTCGGGTACGTTTGATGGATATCCATGGCACGAATTGTATATCAGGGGGAATCAGGTCTTTATTCATGACCCCTGTATTACCGGTGATACGCCTAACAGTATGTTCCCATGGCCCTTCGGGACACAGTATCAATTTGAAGTTCGGCAACCGGCTTTTCTCAATTGGCAGGTCGTGCCGTGAGTTATTCAAAGGACAATGCGATGTATGTTTATCAACGAAAATATCGTGCCATGTTATTCTTAGTCTTGATTAGTTCGTTGTGTTGCGGAGAATCCGCCCCCCCATCTGACGTTCGCAGTTCGGTTCGCACATCTAGCGACATCGCTCAATTAAGGGATCGCCTCAGCGACCTCCCTTCGGATAGCATTATTGCGGAGCTATCGGATGCCCTTGCGAATGATCCCGATTTTCATGATGCTTCATTACGAGGCAAAGCATATCAGATATTGATCGATAGGCGCAGCCAAATGAATCCATTGGGTCGAAGGCAACTTCAAGAGTGCTTAAGGGAAGACCGTTACCGCGGGCTATGCGCCAGTGCGCTAGCCGAAGTGCCACCGGAGGCAAAGAGGGAAGTAATTGAATCGCTCGCAGAGAGTTTGGAGAAAATCGACCATACAAAGGAGACATCGTCTTTCGTTCCTGTTCTTCGAGCACTTAGTAACCACGGCGCAGCGGCGCAGCCATTTGCTGAAAACGTCGAGAATATATTCAGAGACCCGTTGTTAAGCCCCGAACTGCGCGGCGTAGCTGCAAAAGCGATGTCGAGGATAAGTGGATCAACCCACGCGCTTCCGATTCTCCTGGCGGATACCGATGCCGAGGTCCATCTGTGGCCGCTCGCCGCGTTGGATACAGACATGAAAGATGCCTACACGCTGGACGAAGCCAGTCGGGATATGCTTCAAGATTTCGTTCTCAAGATCATGCGGAACCCGGACAAACGCATTCGAGAAACCGGGTTCGAGTCGCTCGTACCAGCCTATGCAGATGATTTTATTGTTGGTAACGAAAAAGTTGGCTTCGACGTGAATCCCGAATTTCGGGAAGCAGTGGAATACATGGCGGCGCACGAATCTGACGAAAAACTTCGACGGCGGGCGCAAGGCGTCGTGGATACTCTTGACAAGCGGCTGAAAAACGCCATTCGGCGGCGACAGAATCCGGACAAGTACGCGCCGAGCAAGCCACCACCGTCCGACAAACCCTAGTAGAGTTGCATGGTGCTGACCGTAGATTCATAAGACCTGAATGGAAACCGATGTCACGGATGACATGCTATGGATGGCATAACCTACCCCGCCCCCGTTAGACCGGCCTCGCTGATCCTCATCGCCGGGATGTTGATTTCCGTCGGCTTGGCCTTGGCGTCGATTAAGTTGCGATAGTTTCCTAGGTTCGCCACGGAATTCACTTGTGCGCGCACTGGAATCGGTGTATGCTTAGGGTTGAACACTGCGAACTGAAATAAGTTCTCAGCCGGGAGGAGCGTCTTGTCCTCGATTCGAAAACTCCATTATTTGGGTGCATTGGTAGGGTTCGGCATCCTTTTTTGTATCCAGTTTGTTGATGCGGAACGCCCCGGTCGCTCGAAGACAACGCCCGATCGCAGCCTGCGCTCCGCCAATGACACCCAGCCCGAGCCGGTTCCCGTCGATGCTTCGCCCGTGCGCATGCGGGTAGAGACGCGGGAGGGAGTGCTCGTGGTCTTCGATGCGGGCTTCGATGACATACGTCCCTGGTGGATATTAAGCCATTTCTGGACAAGCTCGCCCGGACCGAATGTGAGGTCACGCGACTTCATGATGATAGCTATCTGGTGGTGATTCCGCGATCGAGCGGATCGTCAAGGCGCATACAGGTGGAGTATTCAAGCGGCCGAGATGGACATGAGGAGCATTACAGTGGGAAAATTTTGGACTAGCCTCTTGTTGGTCGCGACCACTCAGTCAGCACTAGGCTTTCCGCCGCGCGATTCCTGCTGGTCCGTTGACAAGGAAACTCTGCGAGCTGGCGGATGCCTTACGATCGTCGTGCAGAAGGCGTGTAGCGATCTTCCCAAGCTGCATCTGCAAATCGACGAAGACGAGCCCCTGCGACTCCTCGACGCGGGCCCGGACTATCAGGACCGCAACAGTCCATTGCCCGGGCGGGATACAACGTTGGTGATGCTGTTCTGGGATATCGTCAACCCCGAGAGCGTCGCCGAGGCGCCTGGTCGGACGGGAGAATTCACGTGGTTGCCCGTTTTCAATGAGCCGGGTGCGGTGCGGCTTACACTATGGTCAGGTGATGAATCACTGGGTGCTATCGACGTAACCGTTCTACCCGCAACTAGGCAGTCCAATGAGGCTATGGCGCTGCTTGCTCCGCGACTTGCACCCAAGAAAAAACCGCCACACGGCGAGGTGACCTGGATGAGTCTTTTCATCGACCGATCGTTGGGCGTAACACCTCCCGTGGATGCGGCCGAAGTGGCGCGCCTTCGCGAACAATTGCCGATCATCGCTCAGCATCCCGATTGGGCGGAAATTGCCGAGATGTTTCTTGCTCGCCTCGAGGCGCGCGTTTACGGCGGGGAAGTTACAGAACCGGAGCGCGGGGAGTTACGCGAGCGCGTAAATCGCGTGGAACTGCCTGAACTCGTTACGCGGAATTTGGACCGAAACGTAAAGAGCCCATTCGCCGAGGCAGTCCAGGATGACCTTCGCGACATCGTTGGACAGCTTCGCGTCGCAGAGCGAAAGCGCAGTCGGGAACGCGAGAGCGACCGTTAGCAGCGCAGGGTCCGCTTTCAACGAAAACCAATGTCACGGATGACATGCTATGGATGGCATAACCCAATCGACGCCCGTTAAACCTGCCTCGTTGATCCTCATCGCCGGGATGCTGATTTCCGTCGGCCTGGTCATGGTGTCGATTAAGTTGCGATAGGTTGTGCCACTCTGGAATCGGTGTATGCTTAAGGTTGAACACTGCGAACTGAAATAAGTTCGCAGCCGGGAGGTACGTCTTGTCGCCACTTCAAAAACTCCCTCATGTAGGCGCATTCGTAGTGTTCGGTCTTCTTTGTTGCATCCAGTTTGTTGAAGCGGACCGTCCCATTCGTTCGAAGGCGACACCCGATCGCAGCCTGCGCTCGACAACCCTTACTCCCACCGAGCCTGTTCCTGTCGATGCCGCGCCTCTGCGTATGCGTGTGCACACCGACGACGGTGTCCTGGTCGTTTTTGATGCGGGCTTCGATGACATAAACGCAGGCACTATTTGCTCCGGTTATGCGGTCTACTGGACTCCCACGACCGAGCCGGTCACATATCTCTATCGAAGCGTGATTCATAACGAAAACGACCTTCGAATCGTCCTGCAATCGCTGCAACGCGAATTCGGCGTGGACGTAGAAGAAGTAGGCGGCGACCACGAACGCTTGACAAGGCTGGCGAAGATGCGGGCGCTAGACCGCGACCGTGACGAGGGCTGGGACGTTTTCACCCCGCGGCGAGCCGTGGAAATCATGGGGTTTGATCCGGATACTCTGCCCGACTCGGATGACGACGCCGTGGCCCGTGCATGCACCTGCATTCCCTGCGCCGTAGGCGTTCCTGCGCCGCGACGGTGTGATTCGCCCTATAGTCTGGTACGTCAGGCCGTAGTCGCCATCGACGGCAGTTGTTGCGCCTGCGCGGAGGACGAGGGAGGAAGCGGTGGAGGAGGCGGAGGCGGGGGAGGAGGGGGTGGCGGCGGCGGCGGTGGTGGTGGTGGTGGAGGAGGAGGTGGGGGCGGTGGTGGCGGTAGTCCGTGCGGCCATCCTTGTTGCGCCGGTCCATGTAATTGCCCTGGTGACAAGGACTGCGATGGAATACCCAACGGCAATGACTCCGACGTGGATGGCGACGGAATTCCCAACGGCGGGGACAGCGATATTGACGGCGACGGGATAGGCAACGGTAGTGATACAGACGTGGATGGCGACGGGACGCCAAATGATTCCGACGGCGACGCGGACGGGGACGGCACACCGAACGGAAATGACCCCGAACCCAACGGCTGTACCACCGACTGCCCCGGGGCCTGCTGCACAAAAGCCACCGGCGCATGCGCCAGCAAGAAAGAAAGCGAATGCACGGGCCAATCGAAGTACTTCAAAGGCAAAGAAACGTCCTGCACCCCCAACCCGTGTTGTGCTGCGGGGACGAACAACCCGTTCGATCCAACGTGGACCAGCGCATATCTGAGCAATGACGCGACCTGGAGCTGGAGTGATTTCCCGTGCCGGTATGGTAACACTCGGGCGGAGCGAATCGCGCTTGACGATGTGGATGTTTCAGCGGTATGCAAGTACGGCGACCAAATAGAATGGTGTGCCGTGTTGAACGATCTCGACGGTCAATACTCCCAGGGTTGGCGTTTACTGCCGGGGCAGCAGGAGGTGACGGGTCCCGGCGGGAATACGTGGGCTGCCAATTTCTGTGCCCAGGTCGCTGAGCTGAACGCGCTCGGCTTCGCTTTAGCTGGTTGCCCGGGTGCTCCCCCCAATGCCACGTGGTATTTGCTGGAGGCCATTAAACAGCATGAGCTTGTACACTCGCGCAGCCTCCAGCAGGCACTTGAAACGATCGCCCCAGCGGTCGAGGCGACAATTGAAGGGCTTTGTGTTTCGCACGCACCGGGCAAAACCATGACCGGCGCTATTGTGGAAATCCGTGATCTCCCGGCTTTTTCCACTGCCGTTGGGAACGCGTTTAACGATTGGGTCGCTCAGTGGAGACGGAACCCTGACCAGGATTCGCCCGGCGGGTTGGAGGATCAGGCCGAACATGCCGCCGTTGACTGGATGGTGAATTGGATTTGCGGGCACTCGGACAGCGAATGCTGGACATATTGTGCGACATGTCCGCAGCGCCCGACGGGGGCATGTTGCGCTGGCGGTGGGACAGGGTTGTGCAGCGTGAAAACGAGATGCGACTGCCAACAGGATGGCGGGCAGTATGAGAGTGACGGCGCGACCTGCGGTCCGCCGAACCCCTGTATGGGAGCCTGTTGCCTCTCGGAGACGCAATGCGCTGAAATGACGCAGATACGTTGCCAGGGAAAGGACGGAAGATACTTCGGGGACGGGACGACTTGTGTGACGACCAACTGTGGTCCGCCGGGATAATGGCGGCTAGAATACAGAACGGCAGACCAAGGCTCGTATCTCTGGGTAGTGGGAAGGGATGCAGAACGGCGGTCGGAGCTTGTAGATGAAACATCGAATGGGAAAGCTTGTGGGATCAGTCTTCGCGGTCGGGGTGCTGTGCGGGTTCGGCGGTCCAAATGACCCACAAAGCACAGAGCCCTGGTGGCGTAAGGTCGTCCGCCAAGAGCTGCAGATTGTCAACAAGAAACTTCCCGGGGCGGAGATCCATCCGCTTCGTGATATTCATGTTTACGTCGAGGTGAATCCCGTCCAGCCCACAGTTGGGTTAGGGATTTTCTTTGTGATTGATGTCGCGAATGCGGGTTCAGAACCTGTTGAGATGTGGGCGACCGATCGATGGGTTGGGGTCTCGTTGTCTCTGTGGAATGCCGACGGCGTTCGTGTGGACGTTCCGGACCGCGATAGAACTTCAAAGGGGAACCCCGGTGGTGCGGCACGTAGGCAAGGGGTGCCCGAGCACATCAAGGCCGAGATTGAACGGCGCATGCCGTTCGAGACCATGAAACCGGACTTTCTCCCCAGCGACGCCAATGTGAAGAGCATCGAAAGCATCAAGGACAACAAGGTCCGGCTGGAACCCGGGGAGCATTTCCAGGTACAAGTGCTGGTTACGAAGGTCTTGGCCGAACCGGAGACGTGGTGGCCGGAGATCGAAAAGCGATCCGGACAGCCGTATTCTGGAAAGCCGGATAGCGGGGATCCGGGTCCGGGACTGGATCCGCCGGAGATCGCCTCCATCGGCGCGGGCACGTATACGCTGGGGATTTCAGTTGGCTTGTTCGTCGAGGGGCATCCCCTGTGGGGGGCATCTCTGCAGGAGCGCCTCACTGTTCGGCTCGGACCACACGCGGACAATGCAAACGAACCATAGGCGGGTGAGCCGGGCTTGCGATCTACTTTTCCTTGTGGGTATTTGGACCACGGCCGTATGGCCTGCGCAGGCTCGACAAGATGACGACGGACCAGTCCGCTATGAGCTAAAACCCGTGGGGATGCACGATCGCTTGCCCGATGTATGCGCGGCTGTGGAGGTCAAAACGTGGGAACCCAACGTACGGAAAGGCATCGAGATTCTCGTGGACATTACCAACGATGGCGAGGATTTCGTGGATTTGTACGATCCAACGGACCACACCTTCGTTTCCCTAAGCAACCTGGTGATTGATCCTTCCGGGCGATCGGTGAGCGTCCCCGAGGACCATATTGGCATTCAGTTTGCTCGGCATAATCGGGATCCGGAGCGGCGGGCAACAGCTATCGCCGAAGTCAAGGCGCGGGGACCGTTTCAGATTGTCAAGGATGATTCGCGAAGGCGCGCTCGTAACGTTAAGGGAGTCGACGACGTGGAGGGCGAGTGGAATGGTATTGTTCGCCTTGAGCCGGGAGATCACTTCCAGGTGCGGCTGCGGTTTACGCAGGTTATGGCGGAGCCGCAGAAGTACTGGGCCGAGCGCGATAAGCCGCGACAGACGATTCCGAAAGACGACACGAACCCCCACGCACCCGACCCGATCCCTCCTCATCTATCGAAGCCGGTCCCCATCCCGGCTGGGACGTATCAAATATACGTAGGAATCTCGCTTAACACTCCCGCAATTGCTGCGGAGGAGAAGGGAATGAATAGCGAACGGACGACGACGGACGACCCGCCGATCAGGGTGCAGCTTGGTCCCAAGCCGGAACCCGATGAATAACATGTGAATCGTAAAGGTTAAGCTGCGATAATCATCATCGCTTGATCGTTCCAAGGTTTTGATGGAAATCAATGTCACGGATGACATGCTATGGATGGCATAACCCAATCGACGCCCGTTAAACCTGCCTCGTTGATCCTCATCGCCGGGATGCTGATTTCCGTCGGCCTGGTCATGGTCGGCTCGGCGACGGCCTCGCTCGACCGGCCGCTCCTTTCCCCGCAGGTCTGGACCACTCCCTTCGGCCGGCAGGCCATCTTCACCCTGATCGGCTTGGCCATCATGTTGTTGGCCGCCCGGGCCGGCATACCACTGCTGGCGTCGGCGTCCATACGTGCCCGCCTCCCGAAAGTTCTTTTCCTGCTCACCGTGGCCTTGTTGGCTGCCGCACTCGTGCCGGGGCTGGCTGACCCTCACCGCGGGTCGAATCGTTGGCTACACTTCGGGCCGCTGGGGATCGACATCGGCTTTCAGCCGTCGGAGCTTGCCAAGCTTAGTCTTATGGCTTTCCTGGCATCCCTCCTTGGCGAACGAAATGCGGACCCGCGGTCGTTTCTTCGTTCTTTTCTGCCGGCCTCCCTGGCGATTGGCGTCTGCGTCGCCCTGGTAGGCAAGGAGAACTTCGGGACCGCAGCGCTTTTGGCATGTGCAGCCGGGGCAGTGCTGTTCGTAGCTGGTTGCCGACTTCATCATTTGCTGTTGATCGTCGGCCTGGGCGCGGCCGGTCTGACCTTCTTGCTCTTTGCGGCCCCTTACCGCCTGGCTCGAATCGCCGCCTACCGCGATTTCTGGGGCGACCCCCAGGGTGACGGCTATCAACCCCTGCAATCCCTGGTCACCATCGCCTCGGGCGGATGGTGGGGCACAGGTTTGGGAACCGGGGTGCAGAAGTATGGCTACCTTCCGGAGAGCCACACCGACTTTGTCTTTGCCGTGTTGTGCGAGGAGTTGGGGATATTCGGAGGGGTGCTCGTGATCCTGCTGTTCTGTGCATTCGTGTGGCTGGGAGTCCGGACTATGCTCGTGGCCGCCACGCGTTTCGAGCGAATCCTGGCCTTCGGCCTGACTTTTGTGATTGCGTTGCAAGCGGCCATGAACATCGCGGTGGTTACCGTCATGACCCCAACCACGGGAGTACCCCTTCCGATGCTCTCGGCCGGGGGCAGCGGAATGTTTACCGTTTGCACGGCCGTGGGGCTTCTGGCAGCCATTGCCGCCCGTGGATCGCTCGCCGGGCGGGATAACAACAATGGACCCATCGCGGAGGGCGGTGCGTGATCGCTCAGGGCAATCTCATGCCGGTTTCTCCTCTATTTGCCTTCGCGGGCGGTGGTACGGGTGGTCATTTGTATCCCGCGATCGCCATTGCCGATGCCCTTCGCGGTCGTGTCCCAGACGCTCGCTTCATTTTCTTTGGGACGCACCGGCCCATCGATCAACGAATCCTGAACAGGATCGATTGTGAGATGGTCCGGCAGTCGTTGCCCGCACTTTCGCCGATGCCGTGGCGTTGGCCCGGCATTTACCTCGGGCTTCGCCGGTCGGCCGATCTTTGTCGGACCTGTTTTGAGGACGATCCCCCAGCCGTCGTCATCGGAACAGGCGGTATGGCCTCAGTGCCTGCGGTCCGTGAGGCCCATAGCCTCGGCATTCCGACCGCCATTCTCAATCCCGACGCCCTCCCCGGCCGGGCCAACAGGCACCTGGCGAGCATGGCGAACGTCGTCTTTGCCCAGTGGGAGGACACCATCGACCATTACCCCCGAGGGACGGATGTCCGCGTCGTCGGTTGTCCGGTCCGGCAGGGGTTCGATTTCAACGGGCGAGAGGCTGGAATTGCGCGCTTTGGGCTTCAAGGCGACCGCAAGACGCTTCTGGTGACGGGCGCTTCGCAGGGCGCTCGGTCCATCAATGAGGCCGTCATCGCCAATCTCGACCTTTTCGAGGCCTATCCGGACTGGCAAATCCTGCACCTGACCGGCGAAAAAGACCATGCTGAGACGGCCGCTGCCTATCGGGACCGGTCCATCGCGGCAGTCGTGATACCTTACACGGACCACATGCCCGACGCTCTCAGCGTTGCCGATCTCGTTATCTCACGCGCGGGCGCCTCAACGCTGGCGGAAATCACCGCCGTCGGCAGGGCTTCGATCCTCATGCCCTACCCCTACCACCGCGACCAGCATCAATATGCGAATGCGAAGTGTCTGGCTCGCGTTTCAGCGGCGCGGATTGTGCGCGATGGCGTCAACCCGGAGGTCAACGGGCCCGCGCTGCGCGGAGCGCTGGAGGAACTGATGACCCAGCATGTCGTCAGAGAAGCGATGGCCGCAGCCGCTCGTTCCATGGGCCGGCGCGCTGCCGCGTCGGAAGTCGCCGAAGAGTTGCTTCGTCTCCGGCGAGTGTGCGGGTTGTCATCGGCGGTTGGATCGGTGGAGGCAACATGCTGTCAAACCCGATAAATGAGCTGAGAGCGCGAGGTGTACGCCGGACATCTACGTCGAGCCGGGCGTACCTTTCTCGCCGACTTTCGCTGAGCCAACTTGAGGGATCGCCATGCACACGAGAGTAGAGGGAGCTATCGCCAATCCTCCTGTGCCGGTTGCGTCGCATCCCCGGGACTACGCCGGGCGACACGTGCACCTGATCGGCATCGGCGGCAGCGGCATGAGCGGCGCGGCCGCCTTGCTTCGTGATCTGGGTGCGGTAGTGACCGGTTCCGATCTTACTCATTTCGATGGGCTTGGCGCGCTGGTTCAAAGTGGCGTTCGAGTGTCCATCGGGCATGACGAATCGCAGTTGGATCCCGCCGTCGATTGGGTGGTGGTCAGCGCTGCGGTCCCGGATACCAACCCGGAATTGGTCGCCGCCCGCCGCCGCGGTCTTGCCGTGGTGAAGTATGCGCAGTTTCTTGGCGAATTGACGCGGATTCGTGAAGCGGTGGCCGTCTCCGGCACGCACGGCAAGAGCACCACGACGGGAATGTGCGTGCACTTGTTCCGTGAGGCCGGGCTTGCCCCTTCGTTTATCGTCGGCGCGAGATCGGCGCAGTTAGGCGGCAGCAGCGGAGTCGGCGGCGGCCGGCATTTCGTCGTCGAATCGTGTGAGTTTGACCGCTCCTTCCTGTATCTTCGCCCCCGCCTGGCGGCCATCCTGAACATCGAACGCGACCACCTGGACTGTTATCAAGACCTGGATGATATAGTGGACGCCTTTTCGCAGTTTGCTGCAAACGTCCATCCGGACGGCGTGCTGCTTTGCAACGCCGACGATGAGCGGGCATTGCAGGCCTCTTCTGCCGCACGATGCAAAGTGGAAACTTTTGGGTTCTCCTCGAGCGCCGATTGGCAGGCATGCCGGCTTCGCGACGACCTCGGCAGATACGCTTTCGACTTGCACGTTCGCGGCACGCGACTTTTCTCCACCGGCCTGTCGATCCCCGGACGGCACAACGTGTCCAATGCCCTTGCCGCCATTGCTCTTGCCCATTACGCGGGGGCGGAGCCGGAGCGGTTGGCCGAAGCGCTGTTTACGTTTTCCGGCGTTGATCGCCGCCTGACTTGGCGAGGCGAGGGTCAGGGCGTCACCATCCTGGATGATTACGCACATCATCCCACCGAGCTGCGCGTCACCATCGAGGCGGCGCGCGACCGGTATCGGCCTCGCAAGTTGTGGGTCGTTTTTCAACCGCACCAGGATTCACGAACACGAGTTTTCATGGACCAGTTCGCCGAGTCATTCGGACAGGCGGATGCCGTAATGGTTGCAGAAGTCTATCGGGCGCGGGATGCGGGCAATCCCCTCGGACAGGCCGGGTCCGCGGAATTGGCGCTGCGGATTTGCCGCGCCGGAGGTCGAGCACAGTACGTACCGAGCTTGACCGGCGTCGTGGATCAATTGCTGCCGGAAATCAGGGAGGGCGACCTCGTTCTTACGATGGGCGCAGGCGATGTTTGGAAAGTAGCCGATGAGTTGGTGGAACGACTTTGCGGACCGAATCGAGTGCGATGCCCCGCTGGGACGAAAGACGTGGTTTCGTCTCGGTGGACGAGCGCGGTTCCTGTTCCGGCCGCATAACGAACAGCAGTTGACCGCTTTGGCCCTTCGCGCGCGGGAGCACGACGTCCCGGTGAAAGTGCTGGGGCGCGGGGCCAACGTGCTGGTCAGCGACGACGGCTTTGACGGCGTCGTCGTGCGACTCGATCACGCCTCCTTTCGTCGCGCGGAGCGCCGAGGCTCGCGCATGGAAGTCGGTGCGGGTATGGACCTGATGCCCTTCGCCCAATGGTGCAGTAAGCGCGGGCTGTCGGGTCTGGAGTGCATGGCGGGCATCCCGGCGTCGATCGGCGGGGCCGTGCGTATGAACGCCGGCGGGCGACTCGGCGAGTTCGGACGTATCGTCCGGCAGGTTCGAGTTCTGCGTCCCGACGGCGAAACGGAAGTCTGGTCCCGGGAGCGTTGCGGGTTCGGATATCGGCACTCCGACATCGGTGACCGGATTGTGCTTGCCGCTCAATTGGAACTTGTGGAAGATGACCCCGTCCGCGTTCGACGCACCTTCGAGGAGTGCTTCGCCCAGAAGCGCGACGCGCAGCCGCTGGGCGAGCGAAGCGCGGGCTGCATTTTCAAGAACCCTCAAGGAAAATCCGCGGGAGCATTGATCGACCAGGCCGGTCTCAAGGGCACGCAATGCGGCGCGGTCAGGGTATCGGAGCGCCACGCGAACTTCATCGTTGCCCGCCGCGGTGCGAAAGCTTCGGATGTCTTGCAATTGATCGACCTGATCCGCGATCGCGTCCGCAGCGCCTTCAGCATGGAGTTGGAGACGGAGGTCGATATCTGGCGACCCAGCAGGGCGGGGAGGTAGCGGAATGGCCGTAGCAATGCCCAAGCGCACGCGCGGCGAGCGAAAGCGTCCCGCCATTGAACTCCTGGACATCACGGTTCTTGCCGGCGGTCCGGGCGCGGAGCGCGATGTGAGCGTAAGCAGTGGTCGCGCCGTGTTCGACGCTCTTTGCCGCCTGGGCCATCGCGTCGAGCTTTGCGATATCTCGCCGAATGATCTGTCGGCCCTCGATCGCCCCGCCGATTTCGTATTCATCGCCCTGCACGGGGAGTTCGGCGAGGACGGCGCTTTGCAGGCCGAACTTGACGCCCGCCGGTTGCCCTACAGCGGCTCCGGGGCTGCGGCCTCGCGCCTGGCCATGAACAAGGTCGAGACCAAACGCCGTTTCGAGCAGGTCGGCGTACCGACCCCGCCCTATGAATTGCATGAGAGCATGGCATCGCCGATCCTGTCGCGCCTTCAGCTTCCCGTGATCGTGAAGCCGGTTTCCTCCGGCAGCAGCGTGGATATCCAAATCGCCCGCACTCCGGAGGCGCTGGAAAAAGTGCTCGGGGACGTTATTGCTCGCTATGGAAAGGCGCTGGTAGAACAATACATCGCGGGACGAGAGCTTACGGTCGGGATACTCGGTGAAGAAGCTCTGCCGGTTTGCGAGATTCGCACCAAAAGGGAGTTCTACGACTACCAGGCCAAATACATCGATGATGACACGCAGTACTTGTTCAATCCCGAACTACCGTCGGATCTGCTCGCAAAGGTCCAGCGGCTCAGTCTGGAGGCCCATCGGGCATTAGGCTGCCGCGTGTTTTCCCGCGTGGACTGCATCGTAGATGCCGCCACTCAGGAACCATATTTCCTGGAAGTGAATACCATTCCCGGATTTACCAGTCATTCTCTGGTGCCCAAGGCCGCCGCTCGGATCGGGCTTACCTTCGACGGGCTTTGTCAGCGGATCATCGAGCTGTCCTTGGCCCGATAGGCGTGTATCGGGACTCTTTACGAAACGGCGACCATGCGACGAAAACGACGGGCAAGCAAAGTCGAACGACCTGCGGTGAAACATCGTCGCTGGACATGGCTCGCGCGATTACCGATCCGGAGGACGGCCGCATGGAGCGCATTGGCCCTATGCGCGATTGCGATCTTATGCGGAGGCTGGATGGCGCTCGGCCGTCTCGACGCGCACGTCGATCAGCTACTTCTTCGAGACCGCCCGGACCCCCTTGTCGAATTCGTCGATCTCCCGCGCGAGCTTTACACTCTCGCCAACTATGATCTGCACAGCAGCCTGTTCGACCTGCTGGGCCGGGAGTGGACCGACAATCGTCTGTGCGCGGAAATGAGCGCCCGGATCGCCGCCGTGGGCTGGGTCGCGCGCGTGAACCACGTGCGCCGGACGGGCGGGGGGCGGTTCCAGATCAGTTGTCAGTATCGTCTGCCGGCCGCTCTCGTGTCCCAGGCGGATAAGTTTTACCTCGTGGACGGCGAAGCCGTTCGTCTGCCGGGCGTGTACGTTCGCAACCCCGCGTGGCGTTTGATTGAAGGCGTGGCCAGGCCGGTCCCGCAGGGCAGCACGTCCTGGGAGGGTGAAGACATTCGCGCGGCCCTGGCCTTGCTCGACGCACTGCGGCCTGAACCCTTCGGGCGGCAGGTGGTCGGAGTGGCCGTGGGCAACTTCAGCGGACGGCGCGATCCGCGTGCATGCCATCTGGAGCTGATCACCGATCAGGCCGGGGGGCGCATTCGCTGGGGATCGGCTCCGGGATCGGAGATGGAGGAGAACGAGGTTCGCCAGAAGCTCGCCCTCCTCCGCGAGAACTTCAGCAAGACAGGGCGCATCGACGCCCGCCACCCGGTCATTGACATCTCCACGTTTCCCGATCGATTCACGATACCCGGTTAATACAAGCTTCGCCTTTCGGTCGGGCCGCGCGGATGGGTCACCGACGCGCTGCTGCGCCTCAGCGCCGACCGCCCAGCGACCTATGAGCGCCATGGGAGCGCCCTATCGTTTTGGTGCTATGCAAGCGCCGATAAGCTCGCCACCAGCACACCTTCTCTACCGTAATAACTTCAGGGGCGCGCGCTGGAATTCTGAAAAGGAGCGATCAAGTCTAGAGACCGGAAACTGAAAAACCTCGGCCTCGTTCTCACGATTACAGACACACCCGGTAAGGGCGGAAGGCTATTCGGGTAATCCATCTACGCCGTAGAGCGCAAAAACGGCTTCGTCGATGCGGCGTTCGTTCGCGTCGACCGTGCGTTGGTGCTGATCGCGTTCGCGGTCGGAGAGTTTGGCGTCGCGTAGTTTCACCTTGGCATCCATGATCTCGCGGACGGAATCGACGATTCGATCCGCGAGCTTCTTTTCTTCTCTCGTTTCGGGGAGCTTGATAGGGAGGTCACGAATAAACCGAATTTCGCAGTTCAAGTAGCCGCCGCGAAATGGCGTGCCGTTCATGCGGATCCAATGATCGGCCAAGCGGCTATTCAACATCCCAAGTAACAGCAGCGGGTTTGTTTTCGGGTTTGGAACAATTGCCACGCCTCCCGCTGCGCCGCCCGAAAAGACGAACTCCCCCGTCGAGTCCCAGCACATCTGCGGATGCTCGCAGATGTCTGGGTTAATGATCTTCGGCTGGGACAACGGCTCGAAGTTCTGAGGTCGCGAATACTGATAAAACCTCTCCCCGTCGAACCGGCCCTTCTCGCGTTTCTTCAAGTCGGGGCGCAACGGGACCAAGTAGTCGTTCCAAAGTAATGGGAAGCGCTGCTGCATAGCGGTGGGCGGAACCAATGTCCACTTCGTTCCTTCGCGAGTGTAAGGAAAGATGAGGAACAGCGATGTTGGACAGACTTCATACGGCTTCATGTGCTCGCTTTTGACGAGGGGACGCAAAGCTGCCGCCTCGATCTTGTGCGAGCGTCCGGTCGCTTCAGACTTGACGAGGGCCGTTGCTGTGCCCATCTTCTCCATTTCAACGATGAAGACTCTGTCCGCACCGGTCTTGAATCCTTGAGCCAAGTCCGCCACTTCGTGTAAGGGCGTGGTGGCGTCAATACCAACGAGCGACGGGTCGGCATTAAGACAGAACGGAGAACTGCCTGGGCGTAACTGTCCTACCTTACGACGTGACACGCCTGCGGGCACAGCGTTGGGCTTGGTGTCAAGTTGCGCGCACTGGGCTACTCCGTCATTGAGGTCACGGAATTTCACATAATCGATTTCGACCGCGTTCGGCGAAGATGCCAATACATGGATGGCGGTGTATGTCGTTGCGCCTTCAAAAACCTGATGGTGGGCGAAATCTACCACTGTCTTTAAGTGCTTCCCGTCGGCGATGACCTTTCGCAGCCCCTCGCCATACTTGGCCTGCCAGAACTTGTGAGGCATGATGAATCCGAGGAGGCCGTCGGGGGCGAGGAGGCTGAGGGCCTTTTCGGTGAAAACAACATAGATGTCGTAGTTGCCCTTGGCGGCGCTCTTGTAGCGCCATTTGTAGAACTCGCACTCATCGGGGGCCCATTTGTTCAATTCCTGGACGCGGATATAAGGCGGGTTGCCGATGATGCAATCGAAGCCGGCGCGGCCGCGCTCTCCCACGGCCTGAGGATCGAGGATTCGCCCGAAGCCGCGCGTGCGGCTGGTCCAGTCGAAGCGGTTGATACGGAAGCGGAGGTCGTCGTCCATGGGGAAAAGACCGCCATGCTTTTCCTCACACCAGCGGTCGAAGTCGTTGGAGTCGATGAGTGAGTTTCCGCAGCGGATGTTGTTATCGAGGGGAGGAAGAAGCTCGTTTTCAAGCCACTCGCGCTGCCAGTTGGGGGGAAGCTGCCCTTCAAGCATTTTCAGGTAAAGCGACATAACGGTGACCTCAACGGCCTGCTGGTCGATGTCCACGCCGTGGAGGCAGTCGGCGAGCAAGGCGGCCTTGAAGTCGGGGGCGACGTGCCAACGCCCTTTGCCGTCCTTAAAGGCGATTTCCTTGCGCTTTTTGCGGGCCTTGGGGGTCGCGGGAATCGTCGCCAGCGCGGGGTCTGCGATGACGGCGCGGACGCAATGGTCAATCAGGAATTGGAACGCCGCAACCAGGAACGAGCCGGAACCGCAAGCGGGATCGAGAATCTTCACGTCCAGCAATTCGGTCGGCGTCTTGCCCGCGATTTTCGATCCGACAACGCGACGGATGATGGTGTCCACGACGAAGCGCGGCGTGTAGTAAACGCCGCCGGCATGACGTACTTCGGGCTTTTCCTCGACCTCGGCCTGGTGCTTCCTGACGGTGACGACGTTGCCGAGAAAGCGCTCGTAGACGATTCCCAGAATGTCGTCGGCGATGGCCGAGAAATCCCAAGGGCCATCCGGGGGGTACAGCTCGCGGATGAAATCGGAGAGCACGCCGCCGTCAACCGTCAATTCCTCGGAGAAGTGCGGTTTGAAGAGATAGCCGTTGTAGGAGCGGTCCAAGTCTCGGAACTCGGCGCATAGGGCGGAGTAAAGGTCGCCTCCCTCGGTCCCGATCCGATCCAGTGTAGCCCGCAACCCGCCCCACTGGGCGATACCCCGGTCCTCGCAGACGCGCATGAACACGAGACGGTCCATGAGGCGTTGCACGGCCTCGGTAAGCTTCGCGGCTCCGTGAAGGGTGTCGGCCTCCGGAAAGAGCTTGCGGTTGTCGCGGTATATGTGGCGGGCGAAGTGCCTACGGTGCAAGTCGAGGTAGGAGAGGAATTCCCGGTCGACCGGCTCGTCACCCTTCAGGTCGATCAACATTCGGTCGACGGTGCGCAGGCGACGGCCTGGGCGCACTTTTCGAATGTGAGCGCGAAGTCGTTCGAGTGAACCTTCGGCGACGGCGTTACGCCCGAATGTCGCGAACAGTACGTCCCACTGCGCAGCGTATTGATGATGTTCCAACTTAAAATCCGTGATAAGACCGCGAAGCGGTTCGTTCAAAACAGGTTTGAGCGCGGTGTCGAATAGTCGAAACTGCTCAAAGTCAGTCAGGATGGCGAACGGGATTACCGCGCTCCACGCGTAGCGCTTGGCCTGGTAGATGCCCTTGCGGTCGGCGTCGATATCGACGGAGGGTTTCTTGGCCTCGACGATGAAACGAGCGAACCCGTTCACGCGGAAAACGTAGTCAGGCTCCCGCGAGCGCAGTCCCTCATCATCCATCGTGTCCATGGACGGCTCGACGACGACTTCCACGTCCTGCGGGGCGCGCTGCGCCCGGTTCTGAACATCCCAGCCGAGCAGTTCCAAGAGGCGGTCAATATAATGGAGGCGAACTTGCGATTCCTTGTATTCAGGCGCCTTGATCTGCTTGATGTGTTGGGAGAATCCCTGAACAAGTTGCTTAAGGTCGCTTAGAGTATCGGGCATAGCATTGCGTAGGGTAACGGCAAACGTGGAAACGAAAAGTCCGTAGTCCGTAGGCATCACCTGATCGCTCCTCTTCAGAATTCCAGCGCGCGCCCGTCACGTTATTAGGGCGAGTTGATGTAAGGGTCAGTACCGCGACTGCAAAGGAGCGGACAAAGGAGAACGTACGTGTGGAGGCCGTCTTACGAGCAGCGTCACCCCATGATGCCGCCGCTCAACCGGAAAATGAGCCGCGGCGCCCCTTTGCTGAGCGGCTCACGAGCGGCTCAAGTGTGGCTCGCCGCTTCCGGCGTGTTCATACGGCGCTCTATGGTCGGCGTTCCCGCCGTTCCTTGCCGTTCCCTGCCGTTTCTGTCCGTTGCGGCAACCGCTCATGCCGCTGGGCGAGTGCCCTAATAACGCTGATATCAGACGCGGGAAGCCCTATGGCGAATAGGCTACAGAATATTACGCTTCCCTGGCCGAATAAGGAGGTAGAATCATAGGCGGCCGGTTGCGCTCCCGGTTCGGTTGGAGACTCTTAGAAGGGTGTGGGCATGAACGAAATTGAGACCATCCTTGAGCAGGCCCGGGTGTTTGTGGTGCAGCACGCCCCCTCCGATGTTTTCCGCGGTGCGGTGCCCGCGGCGCTGGTCTTCCTCGTGGCCGGGATCGGTTTGAGCGTTCTGGGCGCCAAATTGGCCCGATTTGGGATTACGGGCGCCTTTGTCGTGTTGGGCGGCGTCTTGGGTGCGCGCTTCGGTCAGGCCTTGGGTTTCCATCCTTTGCTTTGCGGGCTTGGCGGGGCATTCCTGATTGGGATTATTGCGTTTCAGACGTTCCGGCTGTGGGTTGGAGTCGGCGCGGCGGTCGTCTTCTCGTCCATCGTCCTCGGCACGTTCGGATACCAGAAGGTCGTGCCTTATGTGGCGGAGTTTCAGCAAAGCACCCAACAATCCGTTGTTCAAAGCCCGGTCACGTTCACCATTCCAAGCCCATCGGAGCAGCAGGCGCATCTCGATCGCAATCCCCGGCAGTGGGCGCAGGAGTTCTGGGCGTTTCTCGGCCAAAGGGACACGATTGTCGCGCGAAATACAAAAGCCCTCGCCGTGGGCGCGTTCCTTATGGGTCTATGCATGGGGGTGCTCGCCGTCCGCTGGGCGCTGATCCTCGCAACCTCTTTGGTAGGAACGATGCTGGTTACGACCGGTGCGGCAACCTTACTGACGCAATCGGTGCCAGATTCTTATCAGGCCTTCCAGAATAATCCCAACCTGGTGGCCGTGGGCGTCGGAGGGTTCCTGATAACTTCCCTCGTGCTGCAGACCATGCTTTCCCGCAAGTCCCCGGCGGTAAAAGCGGACTCACCGTCCAAGTCCTGACGGCCACGGATACCGATATCGTAAGATAGTGAAAATGGGCCGCTTCCGCAGTGCGCGCCTGCGCCTCGGTTATTGACGCCCGAATTGGGGATTCAACATGAGTTTTTCCTTGCAGGATTGGATTTCGCTTTTGCGGGACGGGCACAGCGCGGCCGGCTTTCCTTTGATCGTGGGCGGTCTGGCGCTCATGTTCTTTGGCTGGCGAATGTGGAAACTGTGCGTGGTCCTTTCGTTCGTGCTCATTGGAACGCTGGTCGGTGCTCAATTCATTGGAGCAAGGCCGAACCAGTGGACCTACGCCCTGGCGATCGGAGCGGTCGTCGGGCTGGCGAGTTATTGGCCCATGAATTATGCCGTCGCCGTCCTGGGCGGAATCCTCGGCGCGGCCGTAGCGAATGTCTACCTTTCGGGCCTTAACCTGAGCGATGGTGCGCTTTGGTTCGGAGTGGCGGCGGTTTTCGTCGTGAGCACGTCGTTCGCGGTCATCAATCGGCGTCACGTTGTGATTCTGGTCACTGCGTTTCTTGGGGCTGTGCTGCTGCTGTCGGGGCTGACGGCTTGGGTGGTCACCATACCGGCGCTCTTCGGCACGTTCCGCTCCATGGCCGCCTGGAGCATGATCGTGGTGCCGTTTCTTGTCCTCGTCCCCACGGTCATGAGTTGTTTCTATCAGCTCGCCGAAATGCGGCGGCTGCAGATCGAGCTTTAGGCGGACGAGAAACGCCTCAATTCTACCTCGCTGACCGTTGAGGCCCGCCTATTTGGGCCTACATGCAAAGGCCGATACCATCTCGCCTTGATGCGAACGCACTCCATTGGCGTCGATGTGGGCGACCTCCGCCTTCCCATCAAAGAGGCCATTCGTCGGGCCGCCGAATTCGAAGTTCAATCCGTAGAAATCCCTACGGTTTCTGGCGAGACGTCGCCCAGTCAGCTATCATCAAGCGGCCGCCGCCACCTCGTTCGTTACGTGGAAGGTCTGGGATTGAACATCGCCGCGCTTGTTGCGGACATGCCCGCCCTGCGTCTAACCGACTCCGGAACGGTCGATGAACGTGTCGCCCGTACCTGCGAGATCATCAACTTGGCGGTTGATCTGAAAGTGCGGATCGTAACCGCCTCGGTCGGGGCGCTCACTCATCCCCAAACAGGCGATCCCTCCGGACCGGCATTGGAGGCCCTTCGCCGTATCGGCGAGTACGCCGATGGACGCGGCCTGGTGTATGCTATCCGCCCGTCGCGCGATACGGGCGGTCGGATTGTTCGCATTCTTGACGAGCTTCGTTGTCCATCGATCCAGATCGGATTGGATCCCGCGGCCATGGTGATGAGCGGAGTGGACCCGATCAGCGCCGTTGAACGTCTAGCGAATACCGTGGGGCTTTTTCACGTTCGAGATGCAACGGCAGGGCTGGCCGAACGACCGGGTCAAGAGAAGCAGCTCGGCGAGGGCGATGTTGATTTTGCCGGAATCCTCTCGCACCTTGAATCAGCCGCCTATCGTGGCCACTTCATCGTTCGCCGACTTGATTCCTCCCAACCCGTCGCTGATATTCACTCGGCGCTCGAAATCATAACAAGTTGGAATTTGTAGGTAAATCATAAGTGTTTGTAAATAAATGAGTTATGCTCGTTGACGGTATGCTATCAATATGATATATTATAGATAGTATCGCATGAAAGGAGACGAGAAACATGCAATCGCGTGAGGTCGAAACAAGAACGTGGAATGGTTGGCTGGCACTGGTGCTCTTGCTGATCGCCGGGGCGGCGCTGACCGCCTATTGGGTCGGCTTATCATGGCCCAAACCCAATCCCTGGGGAATCGTCTTAGCATTTTTGCTGTCGCTGATCTGGTTCATCCTTTGGTTTGGGTTCTTCACCCTGCAGCCGAACGTAGCTGCCGTTTTGATCTTGTTCGGCAAATACATCGGCACGTTGAAAGTCAGCGGGTTCAAGTGGGCAAACCCGTTGCTCTCAAAGAAGAAGGTTTCGCTTCGCGCCCACAACCTCAACGGTCAGACGATCAAAGTGAACGACCATCGAGGAAACCCAATCGAGATCGCAAACGTGATCGTCTGGCGGGTGTCCAACACGGCGCATGCGGTGTTCGACGTGGAGGATTTCAGCGGGTTCGTCGCGGTGCAAAGTGAATCGGCGCTGCGACACATGGCCAGCGCGTATCCGTACGACACGACTCAGGAGGGAGAGATTTCGCTTCGCGGTAGCATGGATGAGGTCTCAATGGCCCTGCAGCGCGAATTGCAGGAGCGAGTGGTCAAGGCAGGTGTGATGATTGAGGAGGCGCGCCTGAGTCACCTCGCGTATGCTCCGGAAATCGCCGGGGCGATGTTGCAACGTCAGCAAGCGGAGGCGGTGATCGCGGCGCGCAGCCGGATCGTGGACGGCGCGGTGGGCATGGTTGAAATGGCCCTGGAGAAGCTGGAGGCGCACAAGACCGTACACCTCGACGAGGAGCGGAAGGCGGCGATGGTCAGCAATCTGCTGGTCGTGCTCTGCGGCGACAAGGCCGTCCATCCGGTGGTGAACGCGGGTACACTCTATACCTAGGGCAGACACGGCGATGCCCGAGCGAAAGCCCTATCTGCTGAGGATCCCCTCGGATCTGCTGGATGAACTCGCCCGCTGGGGAAAGGACGAGTTGCGCAGCCTCAACGCGCAGATTGAATACGTGCTCAGAGAGGCCGTGCGTCGAAGGCGAGGTGAGAAACCATCGCAGGGTGATGGCGCCGCAAAGGATGAATGATCCCGTTTCAACTAGGCGCCTGCTTTTCTGTCTGTGCAATCCTACCTGGGATTGCCCGAACTATCTGACCGATTTCATCGGTCTTCAGTCTTGCGGGTACGTCGGAAAGCCGTTGGGCGTCTAGGACGATAGCCCGCAGTGGGCATCCGGCGGCGAGAGTGTACGTGATCGCCCTCCAAAGCTGCTCTTGTAGCGTTCTTACGGCGGGATTCAACGGCGGCCTGAGGCGGTGAGGCGGGGATCAGGCAGTCGCAGCCGTTTCCGATGAGGTCAGCGCGGCCCGCTTCGAGCAGCGCCTTGCGGACGGTGAAATAGTTCTCCGGTTTGAAGAACTGCATGAGCGCGCGTTGCATCTTGCGGTCGCGAAGTCCTTTGGCCACTTGCACCGGCTGCATGGTCATCGGGTCCAGCCCGGTGTGGTACATGCAGGCCGCAATGTCGAATGGGGCGGGAATGAAGTCCTGCACCTGCTCCGGCTTGTAACCGTTCTTCTTGAGGAATACCGCGAGATCAATCATGGCGTTCAGGTCGGAGCCCGGATGCGCGGAAATGAAATAGGGCACGAGGTATTGCTCTTTGCCCGCCTTTTTGGATTGGGTACGGAATTGACGATCAAAATCCTGGAACGTGCTTGGAGCGGGGCGCTTCATCATCGAAAGAGTCGCAGCGTCGGAATGCTCCTGGGCGACTTTCAAATGCCCGCCGACATGGTGGGCGGTCAGTTCCCTCATGTATTCCGGGGACAATCGGGCCAAGTCCATGCGCACTCCGCTGGCGACGAGCACCTTGCGGATGCCCTTCTGTTTTCTTGCCTCGCGCATGACGTCGATCAACGGGGCATGGTCCGTGCCCAGCAGGGGACAGATTTTGGGATGTACGCAGGACAATCGCCGGCAGATGGCCTCGATTTCCGGACGGACGCAGCGCATTTCATACATATTCGCCGTCGGCCCGCCGATGTCGCTCACAATACCCTTCGAGTCCTCGCACGAGCCAAGCTCGCGCACTTCACGGACGATGGACTCCTTGCTGCGTGATTGAATGATTCGTCCCTGATGGGTGGTGATCGAGCAGTAGGTACAGCCGCCGAAGCAGCCGCGCATGATGGTCACGGAATCTTTCACGACCTGATAGGCGGGAATGGGTTGCTTATAAACCGGGTGCGGCTTTCGCGTGTAGGGCAGGTCGTAGAAGAAATCCATGTTTGAGCCGGATTCCGGCAGCGGCGGCGGTGTACACACGATGGCCTGACGGTCGTGCCATTGCACGAGCGTCTTGGCGTTGTAGGGGTTGGTTTCCAGGTGAATGCGGCGCGTGGCGTCGGCGAACTTGTGTTTGTCGGATTTCACTTCCTCATAAGAGGGCAGCGTCAGAACAGACCCATCGCTTGCGCTGCGCGTTTGGAAAACTTCTGATTCCGTTGCGCCCAAGGCATAGGCGACACCGCGCATGTCACGAAGCCCATTGACGGATTGACCCGATTGAAGGCGGCGGGCGATTTCCACGATGGTTGATTCGCCCATGCCGAAGGCCACCAGGTCCGCCTTGGCGTCCAGAAGGATGGATCGTCGAACCGTGTCGCTCCAATAGTCATAGTGGGCGAGGCGTCGCAGGCTTGCCTCCACGCCGCCCGCGATGATGGGCACGCCCTTGTACGCCTCCCGTGCTCGCTGGCAGTAGGCGAGCGTCGCCCGGTCGGGGCGCAGGCCGATCCGTCCACCGGGCGAGTACGCATCGTCGTTGCGCACTTTGCGGTTGGCGGTGTAATGGTTGATCATCGAGTCCATGTTGCCGGCGCTGATGGCGTAGAACAGCTTGGGCCGACCGAACATCTTCCACGGTTCCGCCGAATGCCAGTCGGGCTGGGCCACGATGCCGACCCGAAAGCCGTTGGCTTCGAGCACGCGGCCGAGGATGGCCATGGCGAAGCTGGGGTGATCGATGTAGGCGTCGCCGGTGACGAAGACGACATCGATTTCGTCCCAGCCGCAGGCCTGTGCCTCTGCCATGCTCATCGGAAGCGGGTCGGACGAGGCGCGTGAGGGGAGACCAAGCGGCACGAACTGTGTGCTGCTGGAAGCGCCGGGCGATGGGCGCGAAAGCGTTAAGTTGGCAACCATGTTAGTCCTTTCGAGGCCGATCCGTCCGTCAGCCCGTTTCACCGGGACAACACTCGCGGAAAGGCTCCTTGGCGCGGTATTGATCCCATGACCGCGCGATGCTTTGCCCGATTATACCTGGGCCGCTGGCGTTGGCAACGTTAGGCCATAGAATCGGGCGCTATCGGATAAAGTTCACATGATTCGCTGGTTGCGTGATGAGGCATTGCTGATCTTGGAAGGCCGCGGCGCTATTCTTGACGTTGCCCGCGAGGTGACGCAGGTCCTGCGCGAGGCGGAACCGGATGGGGCGGTCATCGGCGGAGTGGCCGTCGTGCTTCATGGGTACGTGCGAACCACGGCGGATGTCGATGTCTTCGTGCCCGGTGCACTCGATGAGTTTGCCAAAGCGCTTAAAGACGCCGGTTTTTCCTATTCGCGAGCGCGTCGCGAGTTCCGCAAGCATGCCGTGCCCGTGCAATTGGTAACGACCGAACAGGTGCGAACCGCACCGCAGGACTTCGTTGAAATCGAGGGCATCCAGACCGTATCGCTTCCCGATCTGATTGCCATGAAGCTGTCGTCGGGCAGACGAGATCTTCTGCGGGCGATCGATCTGGCGGACGTGATCGGGTTGATCCGTGGTCGTCGACTCTCTTCAGCCTTCGCGGCCAACCTACCGGCAGAGCTTCGCCCGGATTTTCGCAAGCTGGTCCGCGCAGTAGCGAAGGCCTAAGCACTCGTGTGTCCGCTTTGACCGAGTTGAAGAAAGTTCCCCGTCCGCTATGATCCCCGCCCATGAATCGGATGGAGGATGACGGTGCCTGATTGCAAAACGCCAGATTTCTACGGCATTGACTCGCTGCTCAGCGATGACGAGCGGCAGGTGCGCGACACCGTCGCCCGTTTCGTGGATGATCGCGTGTTGCCCATCATCGCCGACTGCTTTGAGCACGAGCGCTTCCCGACGGAACTGATCACGGAAATGGCCGAACTAGGCCTATTCGGGCCGACGCTCAAAGAGTACGGCTGCGCGGGCCTGAACAACGTCGCCTACGGTCTCATCATGCAGGAACTGGAGCGCGGCGACAGCGGTGTCCGCAGCTTCGCCTCCGTGCAGAGCGGCCTGGTGATGTACCCGATCCATACCTATGGATCGGATGAGCAAAAAAACCGCTGGCTTCCGCAGATGGCGAAGGCCAAGGCCATCGGCTGCTTCGGCCTCACCGAGCCCGACGGCGGCAGTGATCCGGGCACGATGAAGACGCGGGCCGAGAAAAAGGGCGGCGATTGGGTCCTCAGCGGCGCGAAGATGTGGATCACCAGCGGGTCGATCGCCGACGTGGCCGTCGTCTGGGCCATGACTGAGCAGGGCGTGCGCGGATTTCTCGTTGAAAAAGGAACTCCCGGCTACACGACCCGCGACATTCCGCACAAGTTCTCGCTGCGGGCGTCGGTGACCAGCGAATTGTTCTTCGATAAATGCCGTGTGCCGGAATCGAACCGGTTGCCCAAGGCCGAGGGATTGGGCGCTCCGCTGAGCTGCCTCACCCAGGCTCGATACGGCATTGCCTGGGGCGGGGTTGGGGCGGCGATGGCGTGCTATCGGGAGGCCTTGGAATTCTGCCGCCAGCGCGTCCTTTTCGGATCGCCGCTCGTCAACAAGCAGCACATGCAAGTCCGCCTGGCCGACATCGTGCGGCGGATCACGCTCGGTCAGCTTCTGGCGCTGCAACTGGGCCGCCTCAAGGATGACGGGAAGATGCACCACACCCAGGTCTCGCTGGCCAAGTGGAACAACGTGCGCCTGGGTTTGGACGTAGCCCGGGAGTGCCGCGACATCCTGGGGGCCGGGGGCATCAGCGTGGAGTGTTGTCCGGTCCGGCACATGCTCAACCTTGAAAGCGTCATCACTTACGAGGGCACGGAAACCATACACCAACTCATCGTCGGGCGGGAAATTACGGGCGTCGCGGCCTTTTGATTACGGTTGACAAACCTCGGCTGGGCGAGGAGACTACGAGGCTCGGTTGACCGATTAGGAATGCTCAAACGGAGTAACTGCGAGTGTATGCGATCATCAGCGACGGGGCACATCAGTACCGGGTCGAAGAAGGCACGATCTTCGACGTCGAGCGCAAGAACCTGGCCGACGATGCGAAGACCATCGAGTTCGACCGCATCCTGATGGTGGGCGACAACTCGGGCGGCACGAAGATCGGGCAGCCGGTTGTGGCCGGAGCGAAAGTAACCGCGACGGTCATGGGCGAGCACAAGGCCCCGAAGGTCGAAATCCGCAAGTTCAGTCGCCGGAAGGGCTACCAGCTCCACAAGGGCCATCGGCAGAAGTACCTGAAGGTCAAGGTCGAAAAGATCGAGGCCTGATTGCGCCGTCGGACCGTTCAGGCCGTGATCTCTCGCAGCGCGGCAATCAATTGGTCCATTTCGGCTTCCGTCGTACTCCAACCGGGCGAAACGCGGATCGTGCCATCGGGAAAGGTGCCCGGCGCGCGATGAGCATAGGGCGCGCAGTGCAGGCCCGCGCGGACCGCGATCCCGAACGACTCATCCAGTATCGCCGCTACGTCTACAGGCGAGATGCCATCCACCACCAGTGACAGAACGCCGACGCGCCGCGAAAGGGGAGCGTCGCCGATGATTCGAACCTTGTTGCAGCCCTCAAGACCGCGAATGAGCCGATCGATCAGCGATCGCTCGTGGGTGAGCGTTTGGGCAGGATTCAACCCATCCAGCGCCGCGTTGAGTCCGGCAAGCCCGACGGTGTTGGGCGTTCCCGCTTCGAGACGAGTGGGGAAGTCCTCGGGCTGAGTTGGATAAACTGAATCGGCCCCGGTCCCACCCTCGCGGAACGGATGCATTTCCGCTCGTTTTCCCACGTAGAGTGCACCCGTCCCCGATGGCCCCAGTAGCGACTTATGGCACGGGAAAGCGAGCAAGTCGATGTGCATGGACTCGACGTCCAGACCTACGATTCCCGCTGTTTGAGCGGCGTCCACGAGGCAGAGCAGATCGCGATTACGGGCGATACAGCCTATTTCGGCCACGGGCTGGATGATGCCGGTGACGTTGCTGGCGTGGACGGTCGTGATGAGTCGAGTGTGGGGGACAATCGCGCTTCGTATGGCGTCGGGATCGATGCAACCGTCCCCGGCGAGAGGAACGCGAGTCAACGTGATGAACTTTCGTTCGGCCAGGGCTTCGAGGGGCCGGGAGACACTGTTGTGGTCGAGTTCAGTGCAGACCACGTGGTCGCCTTCTCGAAGCGACCCCTTGAGAGCGATGTTGAGGGCGTCGGTGCCGTTGAGACAATGGATGATTCGATTCGGGTCGTCGGCGTTGATGAGGCGGGCGAGCTTCACGCGAACGTCGCGAACGATTCGCTCCGCGGCAACGGCTTGGCGATGTCCCGCACGGCCCGGGCTGCCTCCGTCCTCGGCCAGAAAGCGGACCATCTCGTCGATGACCCGCTGCGGCTTGGGCCAACTGGTTGAGGCGTTGTCGAGATATACTGTGGGACGCGGCATGAATGAGATTGTCGATTGTCGATTGTCGATTGTCGATTGGAGAGGTAGGTCGGGTCATCGACCCGACATCGTTCACACATCGAGTCATTACCCTTATTTGTTCCCGTCGGGTCGATGACCCGACCTACGCGTTATTCCCTTGTTTCGACCTTGGGAATTCGTTAGAATGGCTCGCTATTGGAGCGCGCCGGAGCAGAAAACCCCGGCGAATCGGAACTCTGAGCAAATCAATTCTTTGGAGGAAGGGCAACTGACCATGAACCTACGGCACTTTCACTCTATCCTCGCGGCCATCATAGTCCTTCCAATCTCTAGCGAGGTCAGCGCAGCGGATATCGGCACGGCGTTTACGTATCAGGGGTTTCTGGAAAAGCCCGCGGGGACGCCGGTGGGCAAGAAAGCGCCGGAAGCTTGCGATTTCGAGTTTGCCCTCTGGGATGACGCCGCTCCCAGCTCGCAGGGCATCCAGATCGGTCCGACGCTGTCGTTCACCGGCCTGGACGCCGTGGAGGTTGTGGACGGGGCGTTCACGGTGATGCTGGACTTCGGGGCCAGCGCCATCAACGGTGATCCGCGCTGGCTGGCCATCAGCGTCTGCTGTCCCAGCAGTTGCACGCCGGTGGCACTCTACCCCCGCGTGGAGCTGACCCCCGCACCCTACAGCATCCGCGCCGGACAGGGCGTGGGCGGCCCAAACGCACTGAACGTCACGCCCGCCGGCGACGTGGGAATAGGGACGCCCTCTCCCGTTGCTAAGCTTGACGTGAACGGCGCGGCGCGCACCACCACAATGGAAATCACCGGCGGCGCACCGCTCGTGCCATCGGCGGTCGGATGGGGAGAAAACCTTTACGGCGAAGCTGACCCTCCATTCGATACTGTCACGATTGCCGCCGGAGAGGGTTTTAGCCTCGCGATTCGAAGCGACGGCACGCTGGTTGGGTGGGGCAGGAACGGCAATGGCGAAATAAGTGTGCCGTCTGGTACGTTCACGGCCGTGGCAGCAAGCGCCAATTTCAGCTTGGCAATCCGCACAGACGGGACGCTCGTGGGCTGGGGTTCCAACCCTCTTGGAGTGTTAGACGTCCCGTCCGGCACCTTCACGGCGGTTGCTGCAGGCGGAAGCCACTGCATTGCGCTCCGCAGTAATGGCACGCTGGTCGGATGGGGAAATAATAGCTACGGACAGACGGACGTCCCCGCGGGCATCTTTACTGCAGTGACCGCAGGCAATTCGTACAGCATAGCCATCCGTAGCGATGGAACGCTGGTCGGTTGGGGTGTAAACGTCAATGGGCAAACTAATGTTCCCTCGGGCACATTTGTCGCCGTCAGTGCGAAGAACGGTCACAGTGTCGCAATCCGCATGAACGGGACGCTGGTGGGGTGGGGCGAAAACTCTAGCGGCCAAATTGACGTGCCATCAGGTACATTCGTTGCAATCGCTGCTGGAAGCTCACACAGCCTCGCAATCCGTGACGACTGGACTCTCGTTGGATGGGGCCATAACGGCCAGGGGCAGATCGACGTTCCCGCAGGTACGTTTGCTTCCGTGTTCGCCGGTCAGTCGCATAGCCTTGCGATCCAAAGCAATCCGGCAGCAGCAAATCCCGCGCTGCGCTTGCTTGCAGACAGTGCCGCTAAGCCCGGTAGCAACACTTGGACCATCTGGTCCGACCGCCGTCTCAAGAAGAACATCGAGCCGCTGTCCGGAGCGCTGGAACGCATATTGCAATTGCACGGGGTTACGTTCCAGTGGAGCGACCCGGCGTCGCAAGGCGGGATCACGGGGACGCAGATGGGGCTGATCGCCGACGAAGTTCAACGGGCCTTTCCACAATGGGTGGGCCGCGACCCCAAGGGCTACCAGACGCTCACCGTGGGCGGCTTCGAGGCCCTCACGGCCGAGGCCCTCCGCGAACTCCGCGCGGAGAAAGATCGGGAGATCGCGGAATTGAAGGTGGAGATTGAGAAGCTGAAAGAGGCATTAGACCGCAGGCCGTAGGCTGTAGATGTGCCGCCCGTTGACACGGGCTTGTACGGATTCGTCCAACGGTTCCCACGGCTTCCGCCGTGGGCTACGATGTGACGCCGCTAACGCGGCTTTTGGCAGGCCGCATCAAGGAGCGGAACATGTCAGCTCCCGGCTTATGCGGCTTGGATGGAGATTCGTCGAATGGTTGCACCGCGAACGCGGCTTGAGGGCAGCCCCCTTCGGGGGCGAAACATGTCAGCCCACGGCGTAAGCCGTGGGGATGCGGAACGCAAGGGAAGAGCAGCCCCGTAGGGGCGACACATACAATCGAGGACGACTTCGTGCCACACTCATTCGGCAAGCTCCTTTATCACGTCATCTTCAGCACGAAAATGCGCCGCCCCGTCATCTCGCAATCATGGCGAGAGAAGCTCCATGCTTACATGCACGGCATCGTCGAGAACCACGGTGGGCGTTTGCACCGCGCCGGCGGTCCGGCGGATCATGTCCATCTCGCCGTGGAATTGAAAAACGACCTGGCCGTGGCGGAGGCCGTCGGAATTGTCAAGGCCAACTCGTCGAAGTGGATTCACGAAACCTTCCACGACTCCCGCGATTTCGCGTGGCAAACCGGTTACGCGGCCTTCACCGTGAGTTTCTCCGGGCTGGAGGACCTGATCCGCTACATCGATAATCAGGAGGAACATCATCGCAAAGTGACTTTTGAAGAGGAACTCGGCACGTTCCTCAAACGCCATGGAATCCAATATGACGAACGCTATTGGTTGGGTTGACTATGTGTCGCCCCTCACGGGGCTCCGCCTTGAACTCGCATCGGTCCCACGGCTTCCGCCGTGGGCTACGATGTCGCGCCGCTAACGCGGCTTGTAGACCGGAGGCTCAGGATGGCGGGAAGGATCAGGATGGTGGCGGCGAAGCAGTTGACGAGGCTAAGAACCAGGAGAGCGCCGAGGCGGGCATTGGCGGGAACCTGAGAAATGATCATGATTCCAAAGCCAAGGCACACGGCCAAAGTATCGACGGAGATGGCGGAGCCGGTGGTGGACACGGCTTCCCGCATTGCGCCGCGTCCGTCGAGTCCGCCCGCGCGATTCAGTCGGTAGCGCTCCAGCAAGTGGATCGCATAATCCACGCCTATCCCCAAGGTCATCGCCGAGAACATCGAAGTGGCCACGCCCAGGGGCATGCCAATCCACCCCATCACCGCGAAGTTGAACAGGATGGCGACTGAGCTGGGGAGGATGCAAAGCAGCCCGAAGATGAGCGATCGACCCAGGAAGGCGGTGACCAGGAAATCGCCCGCCAGCGAGCCTATTACGGAGACGATCTGTGTTCCGACGATGGCGTCGATCAGGGTTTGGCTCACGACCACGTCGCCCGCGAAGGAAAGGGAGATGCCGTGCGGCGTCAGATGGGTGCGTTCATAGTCGCGGATATCGCTCATCAGGCGGGCCGTGCCGACGAAGTTCGCATTTTTCAGGAGGACGGTCACGATCGCTCGACCGTAGTTCGCGTCCACAAGCTGGCCGCGTCGATCGGCTCCTCTGAGCCGCTCATATTCTTCCCAAATCCACTCGATGCGCTCGAGGTCGTTGGGGATGCCGCGCTCGGATTCTTTGCGCCCCCGGCTCATATAGTTGACCGTCGTAACGTAGTCCGCCGTGCCCAGCACGCCGCCGACGGCCTCTTCGCGGCGGCCTTCGATAAAGGACTCCAGTTCGCTGATCCGATTGATGACGTCGGGCTTGAGCAGCGGTGAAGTTGTGATGACATAACGGGCCGTGTCGCCGGGTTTCATCTCCAGAGCGAACCGCGGAGAACCACGCCTTGGATCACATTCGATGATGATCCGGTCCTTCTGGCGCTTGGCGGATTGTATCCATGACTCCCACGTCGTGCGGAGTTCATCTGCCCGACTAGGCGGACCGAACACGAGGGGATCCTCTATCCGACGAAGTCGCAAATGGCGACCGACCAGGGTTTGGGGGTCAACAACGAGGTCAAGGGGAAGGGCGATCCAACGAAAGTCAAGGTTTTCAGCGCCCAGCTCGCCGCTGATGGCTTCGTGGCCGGCGTCGACGCAGATGTGGAGGACATGAGTGCCAAGAAACTGGTCGTCGAAAGCAGCCGTCGCACGGTGAAAGTCGCTCTCCCTGTCGAAGCCGTCGATCCAACTGTCTTGAACGACGATCTTGCGGATGCCCAACGGTGCGGCCGCGATCAACAGCAGGGCAACAGGCAGAATGAGGAATCGCCAACGAATCGCCGCCGATCCTACGCCACGAAAAAACGACCAATTCCTCAGACGTTCACCGGCATGTCGCCGGCGGCCGATGAAGCGATTCGGAGAGATCATGGTGAGCATCGCGGGGATGACCGAAAGGGACCAGATCATGCAGAAAACGATCCCCAGCGCCGTAAAGAGTCCGAACATCCGAACCGGAATGATGGAAGAGACGGCAAACGAAAGAAACCCGATCGCGGTGGTGAGGGAGGCCATGACTACCGGCGGGGCCATTTCCTTCATCGTAACGCTGAGTACGTCGATGTGGTCGTCGCCGGACCGGGCGAGCAGTTGACGACGGTAGCGGCTGAAAACATGGATTTCGTCGGTGATCCCGGTGGCCGTGAGGATGATGGGCATAACCGTGGTGGTGAGATAGAGCGGAACGCCTGCCCAACCCATAATGGCGAAAACGACGACCAGGCAAGCGCCGACTTCCATGAGAGGCAGGGCCGCCGCCGTCACGCTTCGGAAGCGGATCGTGAACACCAGGGCCATGATGACGATTGCAAGCGGCACCAGGCCGACCTTTCCGGCAATTAACCGTCGCAAGTCGTGCAAAGTTAGCGGAAAGCTGGTCGGCTGGTCTGATTCGCGGGACGCAGACCACCCGCCCAAGAGGGAGGTGGGTGCGCCGAGGTCTTCGAGGATATGAGCGCCGAGCAGGGCCTCCGCCACAGGCGCGCCGATGATGTTGATGGTTTCGGGGATATCACCCTGTGCGGAGACGATGGCTTGAATGCGGCGATGGAATGCGGTGCGATCCGCGCCGGCGGGCACGCCGACCATTATTGCCGTCGCCTTTTCATCCTTGGAAATCAGCGTACCGTCGTACAAACGAACATCGCGCATGTCCTTGCGAAGTTTTTCCAGGTCCTGCGGAGTTGTGGGGATGGGATCGAGAAACCGTCGAAAGCTCAATGTGCCGGGGAAGACGCGATCGCTGACCTCCGTAGCCAGGCTGAAGATGCTCGCCGGCCGGACGCCCTCCAGTTTCTCAAAGGCGTCGGTGAGGCCCTGCACCAATTGAAGCGTGTGCGTGTTAAAAAGGCCCTGGGGATGATCGGTGCGGATGAACACAACGACCGGATCTTCGAGGCCGAAGTCCGCTCGGATACGGCTGTCTTGTCGAATCTCCGGCGCGTCGGGTGGGACCAGCGCATGACCGTCCGTCCGGATTCGGAGACGGAGAATCCCTGGTGCAATGGCGAGGGTGGCAAGGACCGCGATTGCTATGACTTGATGGGGATGACGGATCGAGTAAAGAGAAAGCCAAGCCAAAGCGATTGACGCCCATGTCAAAGTAGGAAACTGACGCCCCTTGAGTCTTTTCGATGCTATTGCGCCTCCTTGATCATCGCAACGGGCAGACCCTTTTCGGGCCGGATTAACCGGAAATAGGAAAAATGACCGCGATAGAACGCGGGAAAATATTGATAATCCTCTTTCTTTAGAAATCGCCAAGGTTTATAATTCGGGAACTGGAGGATAGGGTACTGAGGGCTAATAAGGGCGTTTGATCGCCGCTACGGCGGCGGTTGGCTGCCGCTCGTAGGGTCGCGGCGGCCCGCGAGAAGCCCTGTAGAATAATTCGGCAGCCGTTGCATCTCCCCTGATTGGTTGCCGTTCGTCCCTGTGAAGTCGTCCCCAGGACGGCAGAGAACTCAGCATGCCCCTTTGGACGGTCATCGTCGTACTTTTCGTACTGCTTGCCGTTTTGGCGGCGGTAACGGGGTGGTGGCGATACATTTTCACGGCTTGGACGATTCGTGCGAATCAAATGCGCGTGGATCGGCTGGGGCTGCTCGTTTCGAGGGATGCGGACATCCAGCGTGTGAACGCGATCCTGCGGAGCTTCGCGGGCGGGTTCAATGCCATGATTGGTCAACCTTCATCCAGCGCATGGAAGGGATATTGCGAGTCGTTGCCCGCGCTGGAGCGCCCCTTCGCCGAAGAGGGCGCGGCGATGGGTTATACGCTTCGAAAGATGTTCTTGTACTCACCGACGGCGTTCGAGGCTGCGATCGTTCGTCCGCGACCGGAGTTTCGGTATTTGCACTACGTCGGTCTCGGCTTTTGGTCCGGGATGCGAAACCATGATCCGCGACGAATCGCGCGAGTAGCCGAGGGGTTGGACGTATTACATCGATATTTGTGCTTCGATGGGTACGGATTCAAATCCGCTTTTTTTGATTATCCAACGAATGAGAACGCTCTGCGAAGGCTCGACGGCCTCGAAGGGTACGCGCGAAACGCCGCGTATCAGGGAGTAGGCCGTGCGCTTTGGTTTCGGTTCATGGATCGTCCGGAAGTTTTTGTCGAGCACGTCGAACGGCTCGGCGACCATGCGATGGATGCAGCGGCGGGGGCGGGGCTGGCATCGGTCTTCGTCAACCCGGACCGGCTTGAACTCGCACGACGCTGGGCGGCCCAAATGCCTTCGGAATGGCAGGAGCACGTTCATTTGGGAATGTGTTTCGGGCTGAAGGCCCGTTCGATCAATAACGTCGAGCAGTTCGAGCGCGATACGGCAGGGTTGAACTCCGCGGTGAAGGATGCGGTCTTCGCGTCCATCCGCGAATGTGATCGGATAGAGTTACTCGTCCGTGCGGAATGCGGTCCGGACGGATACCGGCAGTGGCGGGCGCGTGTAACCCATTGGATGAAGGAGCACGTTGATTTTCCGCTTGCGGGAATCAAGGGTTCGCCGAGGAAGACATCGACGGTTGAACGGGGATCAGTTCGGGGGGCATAGTCGATGAAGAATTACGATTCAGCGAAGGCTGAGATTTTGGATTGGTTGTCGGATACGCTTCACGTTCCCGTCGAGCAGATCGACCTGACCAAGCCACTGGCGGAAATCGGGTTGGATTCGTTGGACGCGGTCCACATGATCGCCACGATCGAGTCCATCATCCGTCAGGAGTTGCCGGAGGACGTGATCCGTCGGGTGAGTTGCCTTGGCGATATCTTCGAGATGATGCGCGATCGCATGGCCGCCGCCTGACCTGAAACGCAAGCCTCCTGAGTTCCATGTCTGACGATATTGTTATTACCGGGATGGGCATTGTCTCCCCGATCGGTTGCGGTGAGGGACCATTTTGGGAGTCACTTTGCGCCGGGCGGTCGGGCGCCGGGCCGGTGGAAGGACTGGATACCGGCGAGCTATCGCGGAAGATCGCGTGCCAGATTCGTGTTCCAACCGACGCTGACGGTTCGAAGGGGCGGGCGTCGCAATTGGCGGTGGCCGCAGCGCGGGACGCGGTCTCGTCGTCGGGTTTGTCCATCTCGCAGCTTCCGCCTGAACGCGTTTCCGTGATCGTCGGAACAACGATGGGGGAGACAGAGTTCATCGAAAGCAGGCTGAGCGCACCCAACGAGAAATGGCTGTCCGTGGAACATGCGAAGAAAATCATGGGGTCTCGGCCGGGGTGCTTGGCGCGGAACGTCGCGGCCGATTTGAATGTTACATCGCCGGCAGTGGATCTGTACGGCGCGTGCGCGGCGGGGAACATGGCGATCGCGTCGGCGCGGCGGCAGCTATTGGATGGTTGCTGCGACGTGGCCATCGCCGGCGGGGCGGACGGGTTCAGCCGCCTCGCATTCATCGGCTTCATGCGTTTGCGAGTCATGGCCGCCGAGGTGTGCCGCCCCTTTGACGAAAAACGTGACGGCTTGCTCGTCGGCGAGGGCGGCGTGATGTTCGTATTAGAGCGGGAATCGTCGGCAAAAGCACGCGGAGCGGCGATTCGCGCCCGGGTGCTCGGTGCGGCCGTGGCGTGCGAGAACTACCATCCAACCAGGCCGCATCCCGAAGGCGACGGACTCGGTCGCGCCACGATGGAGGCGCTTCGCGACGCTGGCCTGACACCCGAAGATATTGACTACGTTTGTGCCCACGGGACAGGAACGCCGCAGAACGACGCCATTGAGGTTGCGGTGATGCAACGGTGCTTCCCGCGCGGGGTCGCCTTCAGCTCCATCAAAGCATTGACGGGGCATCCCATGGGGGCGGCGGCGGCGATGGAGGCTGCGGCGTGCGTCTTGTCCCTCGAACATCAAACGTTGATTCCCACGTGGCATCTCGATAAGGTGCTCCAACCCTGTGCCTTGGATGCCGTGCAAGGCGCTTTGCGCCGGGCGCAGGTTCGCTGCGTACTGAACAATTCCGCCGGCTTCGGCGGTTACAACAGCAGCGTCGTCCTTGCGGCCGCCTGAGAAACCTTTGATGAATCCGGATGCTCGTGAGGTTGTCGTCACCGGTGTCGGTCCGGTGAGCGGAATCGGCGTCGGCGCGGATGCTTTCTGGGCATCGTTGATCGCCGGCCGGACGAACGTCAATCGCCGGTCATTGACCATCGATCTCGGCAAGACCGTGGAGCTTCCGGTCGTTTCCATGCCCCCCGCCGAGGCCGTTCCCGGGTTGGGCAAACACCTCGCCGCTTCGGCAGAGCAGGGGAGCGAGGGCCATCGCGACTTGGCGTACGCGATGCTGGCGATCGAGCTGGCCATCGCGGATGCGGGTCTGTCGTACGATCGCGACAAAAACACGATCGGTGTGATTCAGGTATTTGAAGCCCCGGGAGTGGAAAGCACGGTTAGTCGACTTTTTGGCTTATTGACTGGTCCGCCGCCGACCGATGGTCCTCCGCCGGTCTACGAAATGCTCTCGCCGCACTTTTACAACATGCAGGCGTTTGTGTATGTACATCTGGTGGGCAAGGCATTCGGGTTTCACGGGTTTTCAAGCAGCGTCCATAACGCGTGTACTTCGGGGGCCTACGCGATAGAAATCGCGGCGCAACGCATCCGGTCGGGACAGGCGGAGGTCATGATCGTCGCCGGAGGCGAGGCGTTCGAGACCGGCGTGCGGTTGGAGTGGTTCCGCAGGCTCGATCTGTACGCCCGCGAGGCCGAGGGGATGCGGCCTTTTGATTCCACCTCATCCGGCTTTTACGTCGGAGAGGGCGCGGGAGCAATAGTGCTGGAATCGGCAAGCCACGCCGCGAAGCGCGGCGCGAAGCCGTATGCGTCATACATCGGTGGGGCCTTCGCTCACCAGGGCTGGAAACAGACCATACCCGACGTGCGCTCGAGTCGGCTGAAAGGTGTGATTGACGACGCGCTGAAATCGTCCGGCGTTCGCGCCGAGGAGATCGACCTCATCGTTCCGCACGGGGCGAGCACGGCGCTGTCGGATGGTTATGAGGCCGCCTGCGTCAAAGAGGCCATCGGTTCGCGCGGCGAGCACGCGGCGGCGGCAGTGTTCAAGCCTTACGTCGGCCACATGCTCGCGGCGAGCGGTGTGATCGAGACGGTCGCCTTGCTTTTGGCCATAAAGCATCAGTTGGTCCCGGGCACGCTTCATTCCAACGCCCGGAACGCATTTTTCCCTGTGCCACTCATGACCTCGCAGGCCAAGCGCCAAGTAGGCACGGCTCTAAAACTATCCACGGGCTTCACCGGACATGACGCGGCCCTTGTCTTTCGACGGAACTGACCGCGACGACCGCTACTTCCTGGGGTCCCACGGCACGAGGAAGCGCAAGCGTGTCGTCGCGCGATCATCCCCGGCGACAACGGTCAGCAGCGCCGCCGACTTACTGAGTCGAAGGGAGCCGTATCCGATCCGCGAAGCGTCCGAGGGATCAAGGAACGGAACGGGAGGACCCCATGCCGCGAAGATCCCCGCGGCCACGGCGGCGGCGCTCAGCGCGCCCAAACATCGACCCACCCAATGCTCGACCCAGACCGCCCCCGCTTCCCGCACACCGGCGGCGGAGGTCAAGGCGAACCCGGTGTTTTCTTGCGCCGCGGGCGGCGAGTCGGCCTTGGGCGAGGCGACAGAGTGGGACAGTGCAGGGAAGACTTTCGCGTGGATCGCCGCGCCACGGCGTTTGGCGTCGGACTCTCGCTCCAGGGTGAAAAGACATGCACCGTCGCTAAGCAGTACCCCCTCTTGAAAGAGTCCGGCAGCCGTTGTGGGCGTCAGTCGCTCGCATCCGCCCGCGTAGACGAGGTCGGCTTGGCCGGAGCGAAGCAAAGCGCATGCTTCGACGACCGCGTCCAGTCCGGAGGCGATGCCGTTGGCCAGCGTGACGTTGGGCCCTCGGATGTCAAAGGACCGGGCCAATGCCCCGGCGACATAATTGCCCACTGTTTGCGGAAAGCGGATGGGGCTGACGAAGCGGACTGATTGCTCGCGGACGTCGTTGGCGAAGTCGATCATCCCCGACTGACCGGCAAGCCCGCAGCCAAGCACGAGGCCGACTCGCTCGGGGGGAGGGAGGTTCCGTCCTTCGTGAAGTTGGGCATCTTTCCGCGCGATCTGGAAAGCGGTAGCGGCGAGCGTCGCGCTTGCATCCTGCCGACACTCAGCGGGAACATCGTCAAACGCGCGGCGGCCGTCGAAGGAGATCGACCAGTACGGTCGGCCGACCGGCGGCTCGACCCCGGGACCGGCGTTCAGCACTTCGTGCAACCGCCCGCTGACGAAGGGTGTCACCCAACCGCAGCCGGTAATAACGACGGTGTCCATCAGTCTACATTGCCCTTCTCAACATGGCGAAAGACATTTGAATTCTTTTGAACTGCATTCTTGATTCATTTCCTGGCACTCCTTATCCTACCGCGCGTTGAGCGAGTGGACAGCTCAGGTTCCTTTCTCTTGGGAGGCACGACATATGAAACGAACTGGACTCATGGCGGCGCCGGTCTGCGGGATCGTGATCGGCTTGGCGTGGGGTTGCTCGGCCCCGAACGTGGACTTCTCGAACATCAAACCGCCGCCGCGCCCCGCGGAGCTCGACGCCTACGAAGTGTTCGTAGGTACGTGGGACTGGCAAGCGGAGATGCTCAATGCCGATGAAGCCAACCGGAAGTGGACGGGCACGGCCGAGTGGAAGTGGACCCTCGACAATCGTTCTTTGAACGGCGCCTTCGTTTCCCAGAATCAAAGCACCAAGTTCGAGGCTCAAGGCAAATGGAGCTGGCATCCCCGTGAGAAGAAGTACATCTGGGGCATGTTCAACAACTGGGGCTATCCGCAGCGCGGCACGGCGCACTACGACGCGGACGACAAGTGCTGGACCATGAACTACAAGAGCGTGGGCCTCGACGGCACCACCAGCTACGGACGCTACGGCATCTGCGTGGTCGACAACAACACCCTCGACTGGTGCATGACCGAATGGCGCTTCCCGTTCCACATCGGCAAGAAGGTGGAGATGAAGGGTAAGTATACGCGGAAGAAGTAGGCCCACTATGTTGCGGTCACGGCCCGGTTATTATGCCACGGTGATCGACTTATCCGCGTAGACGTCCTGGATCGTGTTGAGGAGCTTTACACCATCCGTCATGGGGCGCTGGAAGGCCTTTCGGCCGGAGATGAGGCCCATGCCGCCGGCGCGTTTGTTGATGACCGCGGTCTTGGCGGCGTCGGCAAAGTCGCTTGCGCCGGAGGACTCACCGCCGGAGTTGATCAGCCCCATGCGGCCCATATAGCAGCCCGCGACTTGATAGCGCGTGAGGTCGATGGGGTTGTTGCTGGTGAGCTTCTCGTAGACGAGCTTGCTGGTCTTGCCGAAGTTGAGGGCAGTGAAGCCGCCGTTGTTGGTGGCCTGCTTTTGCTTGATGATGTCGGCCTCGATGGTCACACCGAGGTGATTGGCCTGGCTGGTCAAGTCCGCCGAAGCGTGGTAATCCGTCCCGTCCTTCTTGAAGGCGCTGTTCCGCAGGTAGCACCACAGCACCGTAACCATGCCGAGCTCGTGGGCTCGATGAAACGCCTCCGTAACCTCCTGAATCTGCCGGCCGGATTCCTCGGAGCCGAAATAGATCGTCGCCCCGACGGCGACGGCCCCCATCTCGAAGGCCTGCTCCACGTTGGCGAACATGATCTGATCGTACTTGTTGGGATAAGTCAGGAACTCATTGTGGTTGAGCTTGACCAGGAACGGAATCTTGTGGGCGTACTTCCGGGCGCAGCTCCCGAGCACGCCGAGCGTGGAGGCGACGGCGTTGCAGCCGCCTTCGATGGCCAGCTTCACGAGGTTCTCGGGGTCAAAATAGATCGGGTTCGGAGCGAACGACGCCCCCGCGCTGTGCTCGATGCCTTGATCGACCGGCAGGATGGATAGATACCCCGTGCCGGCGAGTCGTCCGTGGTCGAAGATGGCCTGAAGGTTGCGCAGGACGGGGATGGGCCGGTCAGTCGTGCTGAGCACTCGATCGACGAAATCCGCACCGGGCAGAGCCAGCAATGATTTCTCAATCCCGCGGCACTTGTAGCTCAGCAAGGCTTCGGCGTCCGGCCCCAGTAAGTCCGTGATGGCACTCATGGCTTGTGGTCCTCCGATTTCGGGTCTCGTCGGGCAATACCTAACGCTATCATCATAAGCGCGCACCAGCCGGATCAAAAGCCCCCGCTCAGCGTAGAAGACGGGCGGAATTCAGTTATACTGCTCCGGCGGAACTCACAGGCGAGCATGGTCAGATTGGCAAAAGAAAAGAGGAATCGAATCATGTTGCGGATTTCAAAATCGGCGATGGCTGCGGCAATGCTCCCATGCGTCGTGATCTTTGGACTTGGGTTGTGGTCTCCACCGGTTGTTGCGTCGGACAAGCCGAAAGTTTCATGCGGGCCGCTCGAATTTTCGGAGAAAGTGGTCGCGGGCGGCGAGAAGGACTTCATGATCGTGCGGCACCTCAAGTTGGCGGGCACGAACCGCCAGATCGGAAAGAAGCTCGGGGAGATCGCCAAGACTCGCCACGGAGTTACGCTTAACCCCACGGACCCAACAGCTCTCCAAGCCCGGCGCGAATTCTATCGCCGAAACTATCCGAACCATTTCGGGCGGGCGGGAGGCGTGGCCGATGCCTTCGGGGTAACGCTCGAAACCGCCAACGTGGATGCGATGGAGCTGCCGTTCAATCTCCAACTCAATGCCGGTTGTTCCACCGTCTATTATCCGCCGCAATACACTGCGTCGGGTCACGCAACGCTCAGCCGCAATTACGATTTCACCACCGGTACTTTCGCCGAAGTTATGGGAGTGCCACCCAGCCCCAAGAGTCGGGCCATGACCGCGGACGTGTACGTGATGGAGGTCTATCCGGATCAAGGCTATCCGTCGTTGTATCTCTGTGCCTACGATCTGCTTGGCGCGGGTCTCGACGGGATCAACAGCGCCGGACTGACGGTCGCGATCCTCGCCGTCGACGAAGGCCGCGAGACACCCGAACCCGTCGAAACCGCCCAGGCAGGTCTAAACGAGATCGAGGTTCCGCGTTTTCTACTCGATACTTGCGCGACCGTCGAAGAAGCCAAGACCGCTCTGATGGCGACCAAGCAATACTACAGTTTCATCCCTTGCCATTACATCATCGGCGACCACAGCGGAAAGTCGTTCATCTGGGAATACTCCGCGGGACACAATCGCGAGCACATCACCGATGGCGGAGGCCAGCCTCAGATCATCACCAATCATCCGATCTACAAATACAGCAGCCTGGAAAGCCTCCCGAAACAGGAACCCGGCGGAGGAAGTTTTTATCGCTTTCGCCGCATGCACGAAGAGATGGCGAAAGTCGGCGGCAAGCACTCACTCGAGAACATGAAACAGACGAACCTCTGCGTCCAAGCCGCGGCGCCGGCCAAGCCGCTGGGGCACAAGCCGAATCGCACCCTTTGGCATTCCCTCTATGATGCTGCGGATTTGACGCTTCAAGTGGATTTTTATCTCGGCGAAGGCGCATCGGCGGATGCGGCGCCACGGCGCTCAGGGTACATGTCCTTTACGATTGCAAACAAGAAATAGACTGACGCCAGCTTGACGGGACGCCCGTCGCCCGTTAGGCTTATATGCGTCGTTCCCAGCCTGCACATGGGCTTTCGGATGAGGGGGCATTGGTTCCGGAGGCGCAGTCATGACACCTTACCGTAGCACAATTCGTACAACCCGTTACGCGGCAGCAGTCGTTCTCCTTGTCAGCGCAACACTAGCGCCGACATCCTCCTGGGCTGATCCACTCGGAGTGAATAGCGGGGCCATTTATGTCTTGAGTCCCAAGGCGACATACCAGGAGGGCTGCTTTCCGCCCTGCCTTTGCCCGATCATGATCGAGCAGCCCATCGACGGAACGTTCAAGTTGACGTATGCGGGATCTTCGAACACCGGCTTGCACAGTTATGCCGTTGAAGACGTCAATTGGACTGTGCCATTTTTCGATCCGCCGCTTCGGATCATCGGTTCAGGAAAGTACACGATCGGCAGTCCAGGCCCCATCACGCTCATGCAGCAGAGAATGGAACTCGATCTGAAGGTCGGCCAGAATGCCGTGGAGCATTTCGACAGCGGCTGGGTCCCGATCGAGGACATGACCCGTATCAACATCGTCGTCTCAATCCACGGCATGTGGTGCTACGATCGCGTCATTACCATTGATGCAGACCGCGCCGACGGCCGGGTGACACCGTACTCACTTTCTCCCGGGGCAACTTACGAGCACGGCTGCTGCTTGAACAGTCCGTGCGATTGCCTTTGTCAGGGGCCGGCGCCGATGGTCGGGGATTTCGGGCTGGTTCTTCTCAACGACAATGGTCTCTTCCGTGATTACGCGGTGGTGAATATCCGATGGCAAATCATATCGCCTTCCTCCAATGCGCCCATCCTCATCCGCGGACATGGCAGATACCGCGTTGGTGGCGAGGTCGCTGTCCAGCATCAACTGAGCCTCGAACTGTGGATCGGACCGAATGGTCCATCACATTTCGACAGCGGATGGATCGCAGGAGGAGGGCAGTTCCCCGACATTGACATTTTCGTGTCCATGAACGGGATGGTCCCGACGTGCGTCGATACGATTCTCCACGTAGTAGGCAAGCCGGTGGTCGGCAACGCGATTTGCGGCGGTATCGGCGGGCTTCCCTGTCCCGACGGTTTTTTCTGCAAATTGCCCGATGGCGCTTGCTGCTGCGACTTCATGGGCGTCTGCGCACCGATGCCTAATGCCTGCCCGGACGTTTGGGATCCGGTTTGTGGCTGCGACGGCAACACATATGGCAATGAGTGCGAGGCCGACGCTGCCGGCGTGACCATCGCCCATCGGGGCGAGTGCTCTGACACCTGTGGAGGAATCGGGGGCGAAACGTGCGAGCCAGGGGAGTTCTGCAAATTCCCGAACGGAACGTGCGACATTGTGGACAACCAAGGGGTATGTACGCCGATTCCCGAGGCGTGTATCACGATTTGGGATCCTGTTTGCGGCTGCGACGGGGTGACCTATTCAAACGAATGTCACGCGGACGCGGCGGGCGTTTCCGTGAATCACCAGGGCGAATGCGGTAGCACGGCGTGCGTTGCCTCGCGCGACTTATCCGATCCTGCGCGTACCTATTGTCCCGGCGTTTCCAAGAAAGTCCGAATCGACCTCAAGCCGCCAAACAGCGCGACCGTGCTCGGCGTCGAAGATACTCCGCCGACCGGTTGGATTGTGACCAACAACATCAGTCACGGCGGCGCATACGACGCCGTTCACGGCAAGATCAAATGGGGCCCGTTCTTTGCGCCATTTCCCTCTTCTGTGAGCTACGAAATCGTCCCCATTCCGACTAACTCCATGACGCGGTGTTTTGAAGGTTCGGTCTCCTTGGACGGTTCGACTCAAACGATATGCGGCGAGGATTGCGTGAACGAGCATTGCTGCCAGAGCATGCACGCCGATCTGCCGCAGGCCTCGTGCAGCGATTGCCCGGTCAGCGATTGCGCCGCTTGCAACTCAGCGACCTGCGACGACGGGCGAATTGCGCTTTGTGAGGTGATCGGGTATGCCTGTTCATGGTTGCATGGGTGCAATGACGACCTGTCGGGAATGACTCGCGCGGCGTTTCTCTGGCGCAGCGGGGAGTGTTACTGCTGGAATGATGGCGACCAGAAATGGTCCCCGACGGCCTGTCCGGCCCCGCAGTCAGGTTGCTGCGCGTCGACTAGTCCCGGTCCCGGCGGCGGCGACGCGGCCACGCAGTCGTTTGACAGCTCCATGATTATACCCGCGATGACTCAGCCTCCCCGCAATCGGACCGTACGCGCGTGGACTGTTCCCGTGTCGATCGAGCCGCCGGACGGAACTTCGGCGGTCGCCCTCGAAGTTCGAGTTCCGCGCCCGTGGCTCGTGGAGTCGATCAGCGACGGCGGAGCATGGGATGAGGTACACCGCAAGATCAAGTGGGGTCCGTATTTTGACGACCTGCCTCGCACGGTGACGTTCCAGGTCCGTCCTGCGTCGGCATTGGAGGGAGGCAAGGCTCGATCGTTGCGGGGCGGCTTGCGTTCGAGGGGCTTGTCGGGCACGGTATCGTTTGACGGAGTCAATCACACCATCAACGTCAGGTAGCTAGAGTGAGCGCGAGATTCGAGCGCATCATCCGCGCGGCCGCTTGCGGGTTAGGGATATTGGCATCCTCCGCCGCGACGGCCTTGGCGCAGAGCGCCGTTCGAGAGCTTCCTGAGTATTACGTTCCCGGAACCTCGCTTACCGTTTCAATTGCCATAACCGTCCCCGGCGGGCCGATCGTGGTGGGGCTGGAAAATCAACCGCCCTCTGATTGGGCAGTCTTGAGCATCAGCCACGGCGGCGTGTTTGACGCGCAAACCCGGAAAGTGAAGTGGGGCCCGTTTTTCACCGGCTCGGTCCCCTCGGCCGTGACCTATGAGATCAGGCCGTCCGGAAGCGGGCCGGAAGAACAGTGTTTCGCCGGAACGGCCTCTTTCAACGGGCTGGACCAACCCGTCGGCGGTGATTCGTGCATTCCGCATTCCGTACCCACCCTTTCCGGCCTCGCCCTTTGCACTTTGACCGTTTCGCTCTTGGGCGCGGGAATCGTTGTTCTCCATCGCAAAAGTCGCTTGAGTCGTTGACGTGCCCGCCGGGCCAACTACAGTTCACGGGGTCGATCGGTAGAGGTATTCCGGTTGCCTGACCGATAGTGGGAACTGCCGATTCCTTGGGTTTCGGTCTTCGTTTTTTCTGTCCTTATGTCCACCACGATCGTTCATGTCGAAGCGCGGGAGATCCTGGACTCGCGCGGATTCCCGACGCTCGAGGCGTCGGTGGTGCTGGAGGATGAAAGCTGCGGCGAGGCCGCGGTGCCGTCGGGCGCGTCCACCGGCGAGCATGAAGCCGTCGAGCTGCGCGACGGCGACGCCAAGCGCTATCACGGTAAAGGCGTCCTTAACGCCGTCGAATTCGTCAACGGCGAAATCGCCGAGGCTGTCACGGGTCTGGACGCCGCCGATCAGGAAGACGTCGATCAAACGATGATCGACCTGGACGGGACGCCGAACAAGTCGCGGCTGGGGGCCAACGCCATCCTCGCCGTTTCGCTGGCGACGGCGAAGGCCGCTGCGCAATCCTGCAATCTGCCGCTGTTTCGATATCTCGGCGGGCCCAAGGCCCATGTTCTGCCGGTCCCCATGATGAACATCCTCAACGGCGGGCGGCACGCGGACAATAACGTGGACTTCCAGGAGTTCATGATCCAGCCGTGGGGCGCGCCTTCGTTTCGAGAGGCGTTGCGGATGGGGTGTGAGTGTTTCCACGCCCTGCGCAAGGTCTTGCAGAAGCGCGGCCACAACACCAACGTCGGCGACGAGGGCGGGTTCGCTCCCAACTTGAAGACGAACGAAGAAGCCCTGGAGGTGATCGTCGAAGCGGTGAGCGCCGCCGGATATAAGCTCGGCAAGGACATCTTCATCGCTCTTGATCCGGCCTGTTCGGAATTGTTCGACAAAAAGACCGGGCGATATTCCTTTTTCAAGTCCGCCCCGCAGAAGAGCGTGACCTCGGATGAACTGATCGCCTTCTGGGCCGGGTGGTGCGACAAGTATCCCATCCGCAGCATCGAGGACGGGCTGGCCGAAGATGACTGGGAAGGGTGGAAGCGGCTCACGGCCCGGCTCGGCGAGCGCGTGCAACTTGTCGGCGACGATCTGTTTGTCACCAACACCCAGCGCCTGAAAAAAGGCCTGGAAATGCGGGCCGGGAATTCGATCCTCATCAAGGTCAACCAGATCGGGACGCTGACGGAGACCTTCGCGGCGATCGAGATGGCCATGCGGCACGGCTGGAGCGCGATCATCAGCCACCGCAGCGGCGAGACGGAGGATACCACCATCGCGGACATCGCCGTCGCCGCCAACGCCGGGCAGATCAAGACCGGCAGCCTGTGTCGCAGCGACCGCATCGCCAAGTACAATCGACTCCTCCGCATTGAAGATCACCTTGGACCGGCCGCAGTCTTCGGGGCCGAGTGGGGCAAGAAGAGTGGGTAGCGATATTCATCAAGAGGATTGCCAAATGCCGATTTCCAATTGCCAATTGGAGAACAGCGATGATCCGGCTTCTGTTCCAATCGGCAATCGGCAATTGGAAATTGGAAATCCTCCCAAGGGCGGTTTCGTTTATTGGATTTTGATCCTCATGGGCCTGGCCACGTTCACGCCCTGCATCATTCTGCCCGAATGGCGGGAGTATCAGGCCATGCGGCTCGCGGAACAGGCCGAGCGGCACCGACTGGATGGGTTGCAGGGCGTCATCGATCGGGAGAAGAACCTTCTGGAGGCCATGCAGAGCGATCCGGCCGTCATCGGTCGTATCGCCCAGCGGGACTTGCGCTTTCACCGGCCGGGGGATACGTCGGTGCGGGTTTCCGTGCCCTTGACCGCCGGTCAGACACAAGACCCGTTTGTGGCCAAGCCCGTTGAGCCGCCCATGGCGCTGATGCGAGCGCGATCCTATCTGCCGGACTTCAACTACGATGCGCTTTTCTGCGATCACCGGACGCGGCCGATCATCATGGTAATGTCGGTGGGTCTCATCGTCACGGCCATTGCGCTCTTCTCGAACAGGGCGCCACTGCGGAACCCGTAGCCCAATCCAAGCTGCGATCGGCGGCGATTTTTCGTACACATTCGCACTTCCATTTTTCAGACACCGATTTCAAATGGGTTCGTTTTGCGAGTACGTTTTTTGCGGTTAGTGTCAGCATATGGCACCGAACAAGACAATTGTCGAATGTCGATTTTCGATTATCGAATGGAGGAGATTTCCAATTGACGATTGACGAGTGTTGATCGGCTTCGAATCGGGTTCGTTTTGAAATCGCCATTGTGACGCAAGTCCTTTCTTCGCAAACCTTTGCGCGATTCCCCATCGGGTTCGTTTGGTAAGGGCGCGTTTTGCAATTGGGTTCGTTTGGCTTGTAACTGGCTTCGTTTTTTCGGAGGCATTTTTTCGTAACTCCTTATGCGGCAAGCGGGTACGTCATTTTCAACTGGCTTCGTTTGGTAATATCGCGTTTTCGCGCGCATCCATATTCCTTCCCGCACGGCGCGCGCGGAGGGGGCGCTGCCTTCATCCCTAATAACGTGACGGGCGCGCGGTCGCGCGTGGCGGAAGGACCGATCAAGGGTGTCGGGTCGATGACCCGACCTACGGGCTACTCAAGGTCACGCGAGCGTGAGCCATGCCACCCCGCCGCCCACAGAGCGGTTACACACTGACCGACCGTGCCACCCCGCCACAAAGTCGTACCGAGATGGCGGTCGGGGACATCCATCGCTTAACCCGCGGGCTTCTCCTGTGACTTCAGTCTGTCCGCAACAATGCGGCCCAGGGTAGTCCAAGTGTATACATCGGGATGTTCTCCGGTCTGAAGCTTGACTAGACGCAGGATGCATTTCTCGAGAATTGATGGCAACGAAATGGCCACGGCTGGAGGATAGGATGGTCCTTTCCAGCCGAGGTTAGCCAAGTGGGCATGCTGCCTGATGAGGTTGATTTCGAACGGGCCGAGCGATTCAAGGATCTGGGTCACGCGGAGATCCTTCAGGAGATTACGCTCTCGTAATCGATCCTCAAGCGCACGTCGGATTGACTCTGCGCTTTCTATGGGGTTTTGGGGATTGAACGAGAGCACCGGGATATGGCTAACATCGAACAGCAGCGGTTCAGAATCGTCCCGCACAAGGACTACCTCGACGGATTGCCGACAAGCAAGGGCCAGGCCCACTTCGTACATGACGTTTCCATTGCGGCACCAACGCGATTTGCCATCATGTTGCCAGCGATCCGTAACCGAAATGTCGGCAAGCACGATTTGCGAATGGGCAATTCCATGATTGATTTCCGTGAGAATGGAATCGCCAGAACGTCGATTATCGACGCGGACGGCCCTTAGGCTAAGGTTTGCGAGTGGGCGCTTCTCGATAGCCGGTTTAAAGATGTGATCCCAGCGCGGGTCGTATATCGCATCGAAACTCATAACGACAAAGACCTCGTTCTCAATATCGTTTCGCCAGAAGCCGTCGAGAAAAACGCGTGGATGCATGTGTTCACCCCGAGGTTGCGGCTAGATGCCCTACGCGAGTTTGCGGGCAAGTTCCTCATCTAGGATTTCCTGCACGGTCAGAGCGACGATGATGCGCTTCTGTTTTCGGAAAAAGGCGTCGATTTCGCGCAGGGCGTCGTCGCTATAGCCGAAAGCAATGAAAAAGCCCTTTTGCCGATCTTCACGGGTCATCATGGCCTCGAAGGAGTCGATGTCGGGTCGGCCCACGCGGTCCTTTTGCTTGACCTGTATGGGGTACCAATTGTCCATGAACTCATCGAACGCAGGGGTTTCACCCTTTTTGAGCTTCGGCTTACCGGGCAAGGCCGACACGGGAAAGATGCGCCCGTCGATGCCCATGTCGCCAACTTGGGCCTTGTTGGGGATTCCACCGAGGGCAATGACGGCCCAGTTCTCGAACTCGAACGGCGGAAGTTTGCGGAGCGTTTCGGGCGACCACGGCAGGTCGCGGACGACGAAGCCGCGTCCGGCACGCCAAAGGACTTCATCCTCGCGGAGTTTGCACACGTCGCGGAGGCGCTTAGCCATGACACGGCAGGCGGTGGGCGAGATGTCGATCCCGATCCACTGCCTACCCAGATTCTGGGCGGCGACTAAGGCCGTTCCGCAACCGCAAAAGGCGTCGAGAACGATGTCGTTGGGGTTGCTGCTGGCGTTGATAATTCGCTCGAGAAGCGCCAGGGGCTTTTGTGTGGGGTAACCGAGTTTTTCCTGCGACCAGGACACGACAGGCTTTATGTCGAGCCATAAATTCTGGATGGGCACGTCGCCAGCTTCATCAAGGAATCGCTTGAGGCGAGGAAAGTCGTTCTTTGTCCAGAAGATCTTGCCCGACTTGTCCAGTTCGTCCAAACGCTCCTTGGGAAAGCGCCAGGGTCTTACGATGCCGCGCCACTCGAATTCTGGATTCACGCCGCGGTGCCCAACCAGATCGGCAGATTGGAACAACCTCCCATCGGAGTCTTCGTATCTGTAATATGCCTTGACGTAATCCTCGTCAGGTTTGACTGTTGGGGCATTCCAGGTGTAGTCGTCCGTCTGCGTGTAGAAAAAGAGACTCTCTGTAACAACTCCGAATTTGCGCGCATTGCTGTGAGCGGTTTGACGCCGCCACACGATCTCGTTTTGAAAAGAATTCTCACCAAGGATTTGATCCAGCATGACCTTGACGTAGTGGCTGGCGTGCCAGTCGCAATGGTAGTAGAAGCTGCCGGTTTTCTTGAGAACGCGGGCCAGCTCGACGCAGCGGGGGCGCATGTACTCGATGTAGGCCTGGGTGCTGGCGTGGCGGTCCTCGAACGCGCGCTTTTCCTTGGTCTCGCCCCAGAAGACCTCGTAGTTGCGGTTGCTGTTGAACGGCGGGTCGATGTAGATCAGGTCCACGCAGGCGTCGGGGAGCTTACGCAGCTGGTCGAGGCAGTCGCCGCAGTAGATGATGCGGGTGTCGAGCAGCGATGAAGGGCGACCACCGACCCCCCTGAGTCCCCCCTTATCAAGGGGGGAGGCGGGCTTGGTTGCGGGCGCGACGACCCCCCTGAGTCCCCCCTTATCAAAGGGGGAGGCGGGCTTGGCGGTAGCGGGACGCTTTGCAGGCTTTGGGGCAGACGCTTTGCGGGGCATGGGGAGTGCATAACGCGCCTAGATACGAGCGTCAACGACTCGGCTTCGCGGACGCATCGATTTGATGTTGCAAGGATTTCCTCCGCCCGCTTCGGGGCGGAATGATCTTGGGGATCGATATCCACGGGTTTCGTTCGCCTTCGGCGAACTTCACCCGTGGCTACAATCCGTCGCCCCGTTGGGGCGAAAAGGCAACCGCTCCCTAATGGTCGCGGCTCGGAATGCCCTAGAGAAGCACTCGGGTTGGACGAAGGCACTGGCGGGCAAGCCGCCAGTGGCACCCTTCGGCTCGGATTGTGTCCGCAGGCTTGCGCCTACGGCTCAGTTATTGCTCGTCGTCCTTGGTGTTTCGATACCAGACGAGGCGGTCGTCGCTGAGGCCTGCGCCGGAGCGTCGATCGAGGGTGCCGACGATGTCGTTTTTCCCATCGCCATCGAGATCGACAACCAACAGGGCGTTAATGTGCGTGGAGGAATCCACGGCGTTGACGCCCACGCCGGTGCCGCCGGGAGTGGTCGTCGTGCTGTTGGGATCGACCGTGGGCGGCGCAGCGTTCGGGTCGGTAGTGTCGGGCGGATTGTCCTGAATGATGGTGTTGGAGGACCAGGGATCGTAGAGGGACGCTCCCACCGTACCGTCCAACCAGAAAACTCCACCTTCCACTGCGACCATCAGTTCAATCTGGCCGTCGCCGGTAACATCGCCGAGGCTGATGGCTTCCGGCTCCTGCTCGTTGAATTCGGTGAGGGTAAAGACCGGCCAGGGGAAGTTGGTGCGGTCGGGGACCGGGTCGCTTGGCGGAAACTCCGGCGAGATAACCAGGGCATTGGGCCGGCGGAACCACTGGACGATCTGCCCGATGGTGGAACGAACCACCACGTCATCAAAGCCATCGGAGTCCACGTCGCCGATGGCGAGGACGTTGGCCGCAGTATCGACCTGGCCGATTGGCCGCAACTGCCAATTGGCGGCGAAGAATCGCCATTTTCCGGGGATGCACCTGCCGTCTTGGACGCCCAGGCAATCGGCGTTGTTGACGCACGGATTGCCGCTGGCCAAGCCGCCGGCGCAGACGTTGCCCACGCAGGTTCCGTTAGGAACCCCGAGACAGTCGGCGTCGCCGTTGGGACAGGGGCCCTGGTCATTAAGCCCGCCGGTGCAAAGGTCCGGCACGTTGTCGCTGCTGCCGTCGATGACGGCGGCGAACCCCTGATTGATCAGGGGATTGCGCGCCCAGCGGATGTTGAGGCTGATTGCGTTGCTGTATGCGGCCACCACGTCACGGTCGCCGTCGCCGTCCACATCGTAGAGCGTCACGTCGGTGACTTCCGGGACGTCGGCAATCACCGTCAAAGGAACGCCGCGGGACAGACCGATGTCGGGAGGCACGCCCCACAAGCTCGAGTTTTCCGCCGAAACACCGCCCGGATTGATCCATACATCGATGGTGTTGATCGGAGGCTCCTGACCCAGCTCTTTGCACTCGCCGGGGTTGAGGGCGACGACGATCTCATCGCCCGCGACACCGTCGATGTCTCCGACGGCCAGGGCGGTAAACCCGGCCCGCTCTGGCGCGGTTTTCAGGTCCTCAAAACTGACCGTTTCGTTGCCCGGGAACTGGTTGTGAATCCAGCGGTCCTGAACATAGGGATTGACCAGGATCATTTCCGTCCAGCGGTCTCCGTCCGGAATGAGGTCCTCATCGCCGGGATTGAACAGAACGATGATCTCGCCTTCCAAGACGCTGATCGCCGACGGCGGATCGGTCGGGCACCAACCTGTGAAGCCGGTGGCCTTGGAGAGAATCACCACATCCAGATAACCGTCGTTGTTGATCTGGCCTAGTTCCACTCCCGCGATGATCGCGATGGGGTTGGTACCTCCGAGATTGATGGTTCTGAACGAGATCGCTCCAGACGCGTCGCGGCGCTGCAGGTGAAGTTGGACGGGTTGCGATTGATTCCAGCCGCTCACGAGGTCGAGCAAGCCGTCCTGATCGACGTCGCCGGATACGACGAACTTGGGACCGGCGGTGTCTTCCTGCACGGGGTCGATCTGGAAGGCGGTGAAGAAGCTGCGCGTTTGCTGGGCATCCAGATCGACGTCATCGTTGCCGGGGTCTCCGGGCGGCACCGTTCCTCCCGTTCCACCCGGGGAGATGGGCGCGTCCGAGAACTCGCTGTCGAGCGTCGTATTGCCCGGAGGCGAAGCCCCACCGGGCGGCGAAGTCAAAAGCGAATCGCAGCCGAATACTACGGCCAGAACGACGGCGGTGACGCCGAGGAATTTCAATAGCGAAGTCTTCATGGAGGTCTCCTAGGCCGGTAGGCGCGGCGTCCTACGCGGTCCGGTTGGTTCACGATCGGGTTATCGGTTTACAGCGGGACCGACTTGTGAGACGCAGGCCGGTGGAGCGACGCGGCAAAACCCGGTGGTTACGGAAGTTGGCCGCGTCCGATAGCTTCGCGTGGGTGAGGGGGTCACAATCGACAATCGGCCATCAACTAAGGACAATCCAAGCTGGAAGAATTGAGGATACGCATTCATGCCGCGGTTGAAATCCGGAGATTTTTCAGCGGGTCAGCTCCTGGCCCTGGATGACCCGTCGCTGGTGCGGCAGTGCAGCGTCGATCATTACCGATCGAGCGGACCGGGCGGACAGAAACGCAACAAGACGAGTTCGGCCGTCCGTCTGCGGCATGAGCCTACCGGCCTTTCGGTTACGGCGGCCGATGATCGATCGCAGAACGTCAACCTCGTTCGTGCGGTCCGCAGGATGCGAGAGGCCATCGCCCTGCACGTGCGGGGTGAAATGGACGTAGCGGGTTATCACCCGAGCGAATTGCTTAGGTCTTGCATCGCTGCGGACGGTCGCATCGTCGTGGGAAAGCGTGACGAGCGGTACTTTCGTGCGGTTCAGGAAGTCCTGGACGTGCTTCTTGCGATGCGGGGACGGGTCAGTGAGGCCGCGGAGCGGGTCGGAGTTTCCACGGCGCACTTCGTCAAATTCATTCAATCGGATGCCAAGGTGTGGGAACGGGTAAATCAAATGCGATCCGAAGCGGGGGTTAAGCCGCTTCGATGAACGAACCGCACCGCAGCTTCCCGATCCATGAGCTTGATTATGACCTGCCGGCGGAGTTGATCGCGCAGGCACCGCCGACGCGCCGCCAGGACGCGCGATTGCTGGTGCTGGATCGCAGGACGGGGACTCTTAGCGATCGCAAGATCGTGGACTTCCCGGACCTGCTTCGCCCGGGCGATCTTCTCGTGCTGAACGACACGAAGGTCGTACCTGCGAAGATTCGCGCAAGGCGCAAGAGCGGCGGGGTGGTGGACGGACTGTTCCTGGAAGTGCAAAGTACGGGCCGATGGCGCGTTCTGCTCGAAGGCTCAAAGCGGCTGCGAGTCGGCGAAATCCTCGCCCTCGGCCCTCCCAGCGGACCGACATTCACGATGGAATTGGCGGCCTACCATGATCTCGGTGAATGGGACGTGCAGGTCAGCCCCGACCAAACAGCGGAGGAGATTCTCCATCTCGTCGGCACGACGCCTTTGCCGCCTTACATTCGTCGCGGCGTGGAGCGCATCGACGATTTGACGGACCGCGCCCGGTATCAGACTGTTTACGCGGAACGTCCCGGCGCTGTGGCCGCCCCCACGGCAGGGCTGCACCTGACGCCTGAGTTACTCGATCGGATTCGAACGGTCGGCGTGGATGTTTCCCTCGTTACCTTGCACGTCGGATTGGGCACTTTCAAACCCATCGTGGTGGACGACCTTTCGCGGCATGTGATGCACGCGGAGCGTTATGAATTGCCGCCGGCGACCGCAGAGGCCGTTCGCGCGTGTCGCGCCCGAAAAGGTCGCGTTGTGGCCGTGGGTACGACGACGGTGCGTGTGCTCGAATCTTGCGCTCAAGAAGGTGACTGTAGAACGGTTCGACCCGGCGTCGGCTCGACATCGCTACTCATTTACCCGCCGCAAGAGTTTTGCGTAGTGGACGCGCTGCTGACTAATTTCCACCTCCCTAAGAGCACGCTGCTTGCGCTGGTAATGGCTTTTGCGGGCGTCGAACGCACGAGACGTGCTTATGCCCACGCCATCGAACAGCGCTACCGCTTCTTCAGTTTTGGCGACGCCATGCTTATCATTTAGAATCGGGGCCGAGTTTTTGGCGGGATGCCTGAAGGAGAATTGTCGATGCGAATGATCAGATGTGTTTTGGCGTTATTTGTGGTCGCAAGTATGAGCGGTTGCGCGGTGGGCGCTCAACGTCAGTTTGCGGCCCAGGTGAAAAACAAACCGGCGCCGGATTTTGAACTGACCGCGCTCGACGGGGGCAAGGTCCGGCTCAGCGATCAACGCGGAAAGCCTGTTATCGTAGCCTTCTTCGCTTTTAACTGTCCTCCCTGCCGTGCGGAGGCTCCGCACCTGAGCAAGCTGGCCGAGGAATACAAGAAAGATGGCCTTGTCGTCCTGGCCGTGAATGCGTGGGACGAGGATAAGGACATCCTCAAGCAGTACGTCGAGCAAAACAAGTTGAATCAGCGGGTCTTACTCAACGGCGGAGAAGTCTGCGATCGTTACGGTATTCCTGACCGCAGCGTTCCGATCGTCTTTTGGGTAGATCGTTCCGGCCTCGTGGTGGACGTTGATTCGGGCAATGTGGAAACCCTGGAAGGCAACACGAAAAAGCTCGTGAACAGCAAGAGTTGACGTGCCGGATATTTCGTGACTTATCCGCCGTAATACGAGCGGATGATCTCGCTGGCCTTGTTGTTGGCCAGGTTGACTGCTCCAAGGGTCTGACTGGCCGCGGTACGGATGGTGAGGTCCGCGTCGTCCTTGGCGATGGTCAGCAGCGCGGCCGCCTGGGTTTCTTCCAGAAGATTCCCGTTGTTCTTGGCCGACTCCGCGAGCGAACCGAAAGCGGCGACGCGAAGCGATTTGGTGTTCTTGGAATCAAGGGCTATGTGAGCGATCGCACGCTGGGCCGCGGGCAAAGGCGTGAGCGCCAGCACCGACGCCGCAGTAACCTGCAGACGTTCGTCCGAGGCGGACAGGGACGAGATCAAAGACGGCGTGGCCACGGAGGCATCATAGACCGTCCTTCCATCTACCGCGATTCTTCGCAAGGTTTCAGCGGAGCGAAGGGCCAAATCCAACGCCAATTCGGGGCTGAATGGGGCTAATCCCGCTCGCCCTCGAGCACGTTCCAGCGCGGATTCCAACGCCGCCTCCGCTCCTGAGGCATCGACCGGCTCCACGATGGAATCCGCTCCGGCTAGTTCCTCGGCCAGGACCAATTGCTTAGGCTTGGTCAGCACCACGACGGGAGTTTTCGCAAAAGAAAACTCGGATCGCAGTTCTTTCAATGCACCCGCAAGGTCCGGCTCGGCAAGGTCGGTGGAAAGGAATACGCCGCTGACCATTTGGAACTCGGTCCGCGCGCGATCCATGGCGCGTAAGAAGCTCGTTTCGGCGATGACGTCGCGATCGGCGCCGCGCAGCGCGCCCATCACGCGGTTCGCGTTGGCCTGATTCGCATCCACCACGATCAGTTGCTGCCTGCCGCTTTGCAGCAACGTGCCCGCCAGCACCGGCACGACAAACTGCGAATCGGCGAATTGAGATTTGGGCAGGGCCGCACCCAAGGCCAGCGCGGCCTTGACGCGGACCAGTTGGTCGGGAAAACGAAGGCACTGGGCAAGAGGCTGCTTGTAGTCCTCGGAGCCGATCAGCGAGGATTCACCGGCGGTGATACGGAGAGCTTCTATAGCGCCCAAGGCGACGGCAGAGTCTCGATCCCGCACCGCCCGATCCACAACCAGATGAGCGTAACGCGGTCCGGCGGCCTGCGTGAAGTAAAGCGCTCGGGGAAAAACCGCCGGACGGGTCTTGTCCACTTCGCCGGCTTCTGCGGGATCTCCGTTTTCGACGTTGAAACCCAGTCGGTTTTCGCGACGGATGTTAGCTGACAGCCACAGAGAAATGGCATCCTGGTAGTCATTTCGGACGCGTAGTGCTTCCTCGGAGCAGCGCATGGCCATGACCGGTCCGAAGATGCGACGTGGAACCGCCACCGGCTTGAGTGCCTGGCCCGTCGCATCCCAATACCACACGTTGGCTTCGTCGAGTCGAATGTCGGCACGCACCGTCTCGTCATCATCGTAAAAGCGCTCTCCAAGCTGGTAGAAGAGCTCTTCCGTCGATCCCGGGACGTTGCGCCCAATCAAGGATTCGATGCGGGAGATTGCCGCAGCCGCGGCAGACTTAGTAGCATCGAACGCGTTCTTCTCACGGCTGATGTTCCGGAGGTAGGGGATCGCCTGCGGATACCCGATCTCGCCAAGGGAGCGAATCAGGTTTTGACGCACGTCCTGATCGCCCACGGCAAGCGCCACAACCAGAGGGTTGACCGCCGGCTTACCGATTTTGGGAACGGCGCGGATGATGCGCGGCCAAAGGGCCTTTCGGTTCGGATCGAGCAGAGCCTTCAGAAGCAATGGAATCGAGTATTCTCCCCCGTCCACGAGATGCCGAATGGCCAAGGCCTCTTGCTGCGGATTTCCGCCAAGCTTCTCGATGTTGGCTTCAATGCGCTCCGTATCTTTGCGGGTTAGGAACTCACCCTTTTCGATCAGTTCCATGACGCGGGTTGCTGTCTGAGCGAAGGATTCATCCTTGGCGAGATTGATGATCGTAAGAAGCGTTTCGATGCTGCTAGAGTCGCGATTGGCAATCTGCATTACCTCGACGGGATCCAAGTCGGGGTGAGCGAGCAGGGCGCGGCCATGGGCGTCGGCCGCACGGAACTGACCGAGCTTGGCGTAGTGCAGGAAATCCGTAAACAATCCTTGAACGGTCAGGTCGGCCAGTGCGTCGGATGGGGCGGATGCAGGCTTGGGCTGTGTCGTATTGGTCTGGGACAACGCGGGAGCGGCTGCTAGGAAGGTAATGGCCGCGGAAAAAGCCGCGATCCTGGCGAGCCTCAATTCGAGGGGATTACACAGCGTACCGCGCATCAGTTTCTCCCGTTCTGTGGTGATCCTGGAGGACCTCCTCCCTGGGAAGGTCCGATCACGGGTTGATCATTCGCCGGGGCGGCCCAGCGGACGCCGGAGGAGTATAAGAACCGCCTTTTGGAGCGTCAAACTGGTTCCAAGGGAATGACGTCTGCGATTCAGCGGCTGTCTTAGCCGATTTTGCCCGATAACCCAGGATTACCATTGTGTTTGGGGTTCAAGGTAGCTAGAATCCGACGCAACATACATGAGGTTACTCGCTGCCAGCTTTTTGGAGGGATAAGCGTCTTCTCGGCCAGCGTATGTGTCAATCCGGCGTCCTACCTGGACAGCAACGTCCTGCTGCTTAATGCGCACTATATGGCCATGCGCGTGGTCAGCGTACGGCGGGCGTTCACCCTGTTGTTCAAGAGGGACCACGAGCAGAAACCTATCGCCGAGATTGTCAGTGTCGAGGACGGGCGCTACGTCTCCTATGATTTCGCCGATTGGGCGGAGCTTAGCGCGTTCAAGAGGGAGTTCGAGCCTAACGGGCATGACTGGATTCGGACGGTCCGGTTCGACCTGGTAGTTCCGCGGATCATTCGCGTCCTGACTTTCGCCCGGCTCCCCAAGCAGGACGTGAAGTTCAATCGACGCAATCTGTTCGCCCGCGACCACAATACCTGCCAGTATTGCGGCAAGAAATTCAGCTCGTCGCAGTTGAGCCTCGACCACGTGATACCCCGGTCGCTGGGCGGCACGACATGCTGGGAGAACATTGTTTGCGCTTGTCTGAAGTGCAATGTTCGCAAGGGCGGCCGTACGCCGTCGCAGGCGCATCTACAGTTGATTCGATCGCCGCACAAGCCCCGCCGAAATCCGGTGGTGAGCATCAGTTTGGCCGATCAACGATATTCGTCGTGGAAACAGTTCCTCGACGCTGCCTACTGGGACGTCGAGCTGACGGCGTAGTGCATTTTTTCGAGGGGAAAGGAGCGACCCATGTACGCAAAGAGTACGTGGGCAATGGGGTGGACGGTTGTGTTGTTTGTTTCCGCCTTTTCATTGCCTGTGCAGGCCGCGCCTGGTGATCTGGACCAGGACGGCGATGTAGACGGGGCCGACTACGTGTTGTTTCGGGGTTGCATCGCGGGGCCGCAGACTCCTGTGGTGAATGCGAGCTGCGCGAATGCTCATTTCGACGCGGACTCGGACGTTGACCTGGTCGATATTGGCGGGTTTCAGGATGCGTTCACCAGTTCGTGCGCGGCTCCGCACACCAACGATGAATGTCAATGCCCCATGCCCGTGAGTGACGGCACCCGACAGTACACGAACATCGGTTCCACTACGGACGGCCCGAGCGAGCCGACCATGTGCTCGTTTTTCGGTAACTCGCAGGTAGCATCAGACGTTTGGTATTGTTACCGGGCAACGTGCACGGGAACGGCCTTCTTCGGCCTCTGTGGAAGCGGCTACGATACCAAGCTGGCTGTCTACGGTGGATGCGGTTGTCCCTCGGCGCCGCCGCTGGCGTGCAGCGACGACGATTGCGGACGCAATCTTGCCAACGTGCAATCACGTGTCGAAATCCCAGTGACGGCGGGCCAGAGATATATGGTTCGCGTCGGAGGATACGCGGGCACGCAGGGCAATGGACAGTTAACCATCGGGTGCAACTTCGATTCGTGCGCTACCGGTACGGGCGATTGTTTTGAGCCATCGCCGCCCGGCGTTCCCGGCTGCGGCGATCCCGTATGTTGCAGGGAGACGTGCGAGTTGGACCGATTCTGCTGCGACGTGGAATGGGACGAAAACTGTGCCGCTGAGGCCGAGGGAGTCTGCACGGGCAGCTTCCCGGCGTGCGCGCCAGGATCAGGGTTCTGCGGTGAAGGACATGCCAACCCCGGTTGCGATAATATCGATTGCTGCAACACGATCTGCTTCAACGATCCCTACTGTTGCCTTGAAACGTGGGACGGCACCTGTGCCGCTGACGCCAGGTCCGCGTGTTTTCTTGCCTGTACTCCCACAGCCGGGGATTGTTTCATAGAGCGCACGGAAGGAGCGGGTTGCAATATCGAGTCTTGTTGCCGAACGGTTTGCACGGCGGATTCGTATTGTTGTGACGTCGTGTGGGATGACGTTTGTGTGGACATGGCGAATGAGCTGTGCAATTGACGGTCCTATCGCTGGGCATTGATTTGCGTTTGGAGCGGCCGTGCGGATCATGGACGATCGCGGAAGCCTGATTACTGAATACCGCAACCCAAGATCGCAGCATTTTGACCGCCTTTCGATTTCCGAAGCCTTTGACCTTTTGAATAGTGAAGACGCCCAAGTCGCCGAGGCCGTCGCCGCGGCGCGCGCCGATGTCTGCCGCGCGATCGAGCTGGTCACGACGGCGTTTTGTGCTGGCGGTCGGCTCATTTACGTCGGAGCGGGCACCAGTGGGCGGCTTGGGGTGCTCGATGCGGCCGAATGTCCACCCACGTTTCGATCGGACCCGGAAATGGTCCAGGGGATCATCGCCGGCGGCAGGGAGGCGCTTACCCGCAGCATCGAAGGGGCTGAGGACCGTCTCGAGGACGGGGAGAGGGCGGTCGAGGAGAGGGCGGTTGGTCCCAACGATGTCGTTTTCGCCATCGCCACCGGCGGCACGACGCCGTTTGTACACGGAGCTCTTCACCGGGCGCGGCGAAGGGGAGCCAAAACAATCTTCCTGGCCTGTGTTCCCAAGGATCAAGTTGCCGATGATGCGGATGTATCGATCCGGATCGTAACCGGTCCCGAGGTCATCACGGGAAGTACGCGGATGAAGGCGGGGACGGCCACCAAGATGGTCCTGAACATGGTCAGCACGATTGCCATGACAGGCATCGGCAAGGTATATCAAAATCTGATGGTGGATGTGAACACCCATGCCAACGCCAAACTGATTGATCGAGCCACGCGGATGGTCCAGACGATCACGAATCTGGGTCGAGCGGAGGCCGCGCAGCTTTTGGAAGTGGCCGGAGGACGCGTCAAGACGGCGCTGGTGATGCACGCCAGGAAAGTGGATCAGGCGGCAGCCGAGCAGTTGTTGCAAGATGCGGGCGGGCAAGTAGGAAGGATCATTGGGAGTAACACATGCTGAAGCCAGGGAGGGCTGAAATGTTTCTTGTTACGGGCGGAAAGTATCGTGCGCTTGTTTTTATCCTCGCCGCCGCGGCGCTCATCTCCACGGGCTGCCACGGCGGACGATTCGGAAAATACGGCTCAAAGCCGATTCGCGCCATCTGGGTGACGCGCTGGGACTACAAGTCTCCGTCGGACATAGCGCGGGTGATGGCGAACTGCAAGGAGGCGGGCTTCAACACCGTCCTTTTCCAAGTTCGCGGCAACGGCACGGTGTGTTATCCATCGAAGATCGAACCCTGGGCCGATGAGTTCGGAGGGCGCGATCCGGGTTTCGACCCGCTGGCCGTGGCCTGCAAAGAAGCTCACCGACAGGGGCTTAGCCTCCATGCATGGGTCAACGTGATCCCCGGCTGGCGGGGCGACAAGCCGCCGAGCAATCCGCGCCAGCTCTTCAACGCCCACCCTGATTGGTTCTGGCACGACGCCTGGGGACGCCGCCAGCCGCTCGGCTGGTATTGCAGCCTTAATCCCTGTTACCCGGAAGTGCGAAAACACCTCGTATCTGTGACGCGAGAAATGGTGGCCAAATACCCCATCGACGGGTTGCACCTGGACTACATCCGATTCCCCAACGAATGGAACAACTCCTATCCGGCGGGTGCGACGGTGCCGGACTATCCGCGCGACCGGCGGACGCTGGCCCTCTTCAAGAAGGCCACGGGCAAAACGCCCGATCAGGCGCCGGCCGCGTGGAACGCGTGGCGAACGGAGGCGATCACGCAGGTGGTGCGTGATATTCGGGCGATGATCCGCAAAACCGATCGTAGCGTAAAGCTGACTTGCGCGGTGGGGGCGTCGCCGGAGGAGGCCAAACGAAATCACTTCCAGGACGCGCGGACCTGGGTCGCCGAAGGGCTGGTGGACGCTGTTTTCCCCATGAACTACGACGCGGACATGCGCGTATACACTCAGCGGCAGACGGTGTGGACTTCGATGCGCCCGAGCGTGCCGGTGGTGACGGGGGTGATGTTCGACAAACGCGACGGGGCCAAAGTCGTGGCCCAGGTGGACCGCGCGGCCCGGACCGGAAAGCATTTCGCGGCGTTTGCCTATAACTCGCTCTTCGAACGCATGGACGGGCGCGGGCAACCGATCATGGACGCTCAGAGCAACTCGCGAGCCGAGTTGCGCAGGAGGGTCATCCCGCATTTGCGGTCCCTGGCGGCATCAAAGGTCTGACACTCTCAAGCCTGGTGTCATGCTGAGGGTTTCATGTTCACCATTGGCATCGACGTGGGCGGTACGACAATTCGCGCGGGGGCGATCGGCCTGGATGGAAAAATCCACGGCGAGACACGAGCGGCCACGCCGCGCGATGGGGGTGCGCTTGTTGATTGGATAACTTCGGCCATCCGGCAGATTCGTGCAGAATCAGCCGGTGACATGCTGAGCGGCGTCGGCTTGGCGCTCCCTGGAGTGGTCGATGCTGAGCGGGGCCGGCTGGTTCGTTCGGTAAACCTGCCGTTTCTCCAGGGCCGCGCGATTCGGGAGGAAATGTCAGGCAGCACGGGACTGCCCTTCATGGTCATGACCGATGCGGATGCGGCCACTTGGGGTGAGTATTGCCGCCGCACGCCGAGACCGAAGGCGTTCGTTCATTTACGGCTGGGCACCGGCGTGGCCTGCGGGATCGTGCTTGGCGATCGGATTCAGCCCACCGACCCCGGCAGGACGACGCACTGGGAAGTCTTGGTCGTGAATCGAGGGCCGAATGCCGCACCCTGCCCCTGCGGCCTGCGCGGCTGCCTGGAGACGATTGCCTCGGGTCCGGCCATCGAGCGGCGGGCTTCGGCGGCAGGCTGCGACGGCGGGCTAGACGGCCTGCAAAAGGCTTGGCGGCGAAGCGAGTCAGCCGCCCGTAAAATTGTGAACGAGGCCTCGCGTGGCGTGGCCGCGGCTATCTCAAATCTGAAATCTCAAATCTCAAACGACATGGTCGTCTGCCTTGGCGGCGGCGTCTTGGGCGCCTTGCCTTGTCTTTATGAGGGAGTGGTTGAACTCGCAGGGGCAAACTTCGTTAATCAAGGCAGCGTGTCGATCCATCTTGGAAAACTCGGCGACGACGCGGGCGTCATCGGCGCGGGCCTGCTGGCGGCGGTTGTGTCGCCCGGTGGAGCTTGCGCGATCAGGGGTAATCGTTAACCCAGGGCTCGCGCCCTGAGTTAGGATGTGCCGTCGCTTCGCGACTCGCCGGTCGCCGTCGTCTGTGCTGCTGCTTTCTGCGTCTCAGCGTTTGCTATTGGTGTCCCGCACTCCGGGCAGACGCCGGAGAGGTTGCCGGTGAGGTCGTAGGTGCATTGCCGGCAGTGGTTGGGCCCGAGTTGACGACGCCGGAAGGCGAGGACGATGGCGGGCACGAGGAGGACGACGAACGTCGCTGCAAGCGGCAGGTTCATCATGATTCTTCCGTTGCGCCAGCTGAAATAGCCGTCATAGTTGATGAAAGACCCGGGCATTCTTTGGATGTTCCACCCTTTTCCCCACAATCCGCCCTGCGGAAGAGATTGTTGCGCGATATTGGCAGAAATAGCGCCGTCGTAGAGGCGAAGGTGAACATGGGGGCCATAGTAGGTTACGTTTACGATCCGGCTGGTCGTCCACAGCGCCGCCAGCAGGACGGACATCGACACCAAGGAGGCAATTAGCCACTGTGGGGAAGGGCGTTGCCTGCGCCGCAGGATCGGCGGCAGGATCAGGGCGTAGGCGACAGCGGCCAGCACGCCGAGCACCGTTGGCCCGATCGGCTTCTCCCGGAAACGAGCCCCCATGCTGATGTTGTACATGGCCCGGTTGACTTCCGAGGCGGCATCGAGGTAGAAGCCCTCTCCGTCGGAGATCGGCGCGACCCGCCAGACGTACCAAAGCTTCCCGCCCCGCAGCCCGATCGACCCCCATGAGCCGACGTAGCCGAACTGCCATTTGTCGCTCAGCAGCGCCAGCCCACCCACCGCGAGCGTCGCAACACCAACCAGAATGAGCAACCGGCGGATCATGCCTGTTGAATCTTAGTGCCGCACTCGGGGCACACGCCGGAGATGTTGCCGGTAAGGTTGTAGCCGCAACGAACACATGCTCCCTCGGCGAAGCGTTTTCGGCGTCGAAGCGGTCCGCGAATAAAGGCGATGATCGGATACGCAGCGAAGAGCGGAGGCAAGAGCCAAGCGGGAGCGTTCAGATTGAATTCAACTTGAGGAATGTACCACAATGCCTTCTCTTCGTCTGAATAGCCATTTGGGGGCTCGCCGGGGTACCTAGAGCGCTCGTAAGAAAAGCTTAGGGGACCGAGGGGAAAGTCTTTCTTGTGGTACTCGCCAGCGGCGGTCGTTTTGTAACCGAAAGTAGCTTCAACTCGTCGTTCGGGCGGAAGATCCCGGAGGAAAAAATAGGGGCCTTCATCCGGCCCGACATCGAAGAAAAAGCACCCGCGGCCCGGGGGAAACTGATGGAGAGAGATCAGCCCCCACCGGAAAAGATGGCGGGTCGACGGCGGGAAATATATTCTCAGCGCGGCCAGGCTGGTCACGATCGCCGTGCACGACAACATTCCAAGAATGAGCACGCGAATCAGGCGTCGAAAAAAGCGCATCACGCGAAGCTCCAGGTACGAAGACCTGCTAACATTATACCCGCCGGAGTCGGTAGAAGCGGCGGCGGAGAGTCGATAGACTGTTTAGGAGTGGCGTGCCGGAGTGCCGAATTGGTGACCCTGCGGAATGCGGGATCGGCTATGCGAGTTATTGACGAAAAAATGACGTTGATCCGTGAGCTTTGCCAAAAGTACCGGGTGGAGCGGCTTGAGGTCTTCGGTTCGTCCGTCGAGGGAGAGTTCCACCCCGACCGTAGCGACATCGATTTGCTCGTCGAATTTGCGCCTTCCCAGGATCTCGGTCCGTGGCTTTCCCATTATTTCAACCTAAAAAGCGACCTTGAGCGCGCCTTCGGACGGAAGGTCGATCTTGTCATGTCCGGAGCTTTGAAGAACCCTTATTTCATCCGCGAAGTCAACCGAACGCGTCGGACGATCTATGAAGCGAAAAACGCCGAAGCTTCTTGACGACATTCGCGACGCGGCGGCGTTCATTGAGGATGCGGCGAAGGGCAAATCGCTCGAACAATACCGCACGGATCGACTGTTGCGACAGGCGCTGGAGCGCAACTTCGAAATCGTCGGCGAAGCAATCAATCGTCTGATGCGCGATGATACCGATGTTGCGGATCAGATCGAGCACGCGAGTGTAATCGTAGGCTTTCGCAATGTGTTGGCGCACGGATACGACCTCATCGACGACGAAAAAGTCTGGCAGACGATTGTTCGTGACGTGCCGCATCTGCGTCAGCAGGTCGAGCGGTTGTTGGGAATCGGAGGATCGTAAGCTAACTTCTGGCGCAACGTCCATGCAGAAGCAGTCAAAGCGTCGGTGGCACCCAGCATGAGCGAATCACGATTCATGGAGGCCGTGCGGGAGCGGGTGCTCGTCTTTGACGGGGCCATGGGGACGAGCATTCATGCGCGGGAGCTGCCGCTGAAGGATTATGAAGGTCACGAGAACTGCGTGGACATTGTCACTGCCACGCGGCCCGACGTGATCCGCGACATTCACCGTTCGTTTCTGGCCGTCGGTTGCGACGCGGTAATGACTAACACCCTGGGGGCCAACAAGATCGTTTTCTCCGACTTCGGCCTTTCCCATCGCACCTATGAGATCAACAAGAAGGCGGCGGAAGTGGCCCGAGAGGCCTGTCAGGAGTTCGAGAAGCCCAACCGTCCCCGGTTCGTGGTCAGCTCCATCGGCCCCGGAACGCGGCTGCCGTCCCTGGGGCAGGCGACGTGGGATGAGCTGGTGGACAGCTACGCCGAGCAGGCGCGGGGACTTCTCGACGGCGGCGTCGATGCGCTTCTTATCGAAACCGTCCAGGACCTCCTGCAGGCCAAGACGGCCATCGTGGCCTGTATAGACGCAATGAACCAGAAGGGCCGACAAGTTCCCATCCTTTGCACGATCACCATCGAGACAACGGGGACGATGCTGCTGGGTTCGGAAATCGCCGCGGCCCTGACCACGATCGAGGCTTATGACCAGGTCGCGGCCATCGGGCTGAACTGTGCGACGGGTCCGCAGGAGATGAGCGAGTACATCCGCTACCTGAGCACGCACAGCGACCGGCTGCTCATCGTGCAGCCCAATGCCGGTCTGCCACAGCTCGTCAATGGCAAGCCGTATTACCCGCTCACGCCCGCGGAATTCGCCAAATGGCAGATGGAGTTCATCGAGACGGACGGAGTGAACATCGTGGGGGGGTGCTGCGGGACGACGCCGGCGCATCTGGCCGCCTTGGTGGATGCCGTGGGCACGCGAGCGCCCAAAGCGCGGCGCGTTCAAAGTGAGCCCGCGGTGAGCAGCCTTTATCAGTCCGTGCCGCTACGACAGGAACGAGCAGTGCTGGCGATCGGCGAGCGCACCAACGCCAACGGCTCGAAGAAGTTCCGCGAGCTGCTCGCGGCGGGCGATGTGGACGGAATGGTGCAAATGGGTCGGGAACAAGTGAAGCACGGCAGCCATCTGCTTGACGTTTGTACGGCCTATGTGGGCCGCGACGAGGTCGCGGACATGACCGCGGTGCTCAAGCGGTTCGGGACCGATGTCACCGTGCCGCTGGTCATCGACAGCACGGAAGCGCCGGTGCTTGAGGCATCGCTCAAGCTGGCGGGGGGAAAGTGCGTCATCAACTCCATCAACCTTGAGGACGGCGAGGGGCGGCTAGACAAGGTGTGCCGCCTGGCCAAGCGATATGGGGCGGCGCTCATCGCCCTGACAATCGACGAGCAGGGAATGGCCAAGACGTGCGCTCGAAAAGTCGAGGTCGCCAAACGCATCTACGATCTGGTCACCAATCGCCACGGCATTCGTCCGACGAACCTGATCTTCGATCCCCTGACCTTCACCATCTGCACCGGCAACGAGGATGATCGCCGGCTGGGGTTGGAGACGTTGGACGCCTTGAGCGCCATCAAGGACGAATGCCCCGGCGTACACACCGTACTCGGTTTGAGCAACATCAGCTTTGGCGTGAAGGCGCCGGCGAGACGCGTGCTCAACAGTGTTTTCCTGCACCACGCCCGCGAGCGCGGTCTCGATGCGGCGATCATGCACGTCAGCGGCATCGTGCCGCTGTTCAAGATTGAAGAGGAGCATCGCCGCTTCGCCGAGGATTTGGTCTTCGATCGTCGCCGCGACGACTATGACCCGCTGCAGCAGCTACTTAAAGCGTTCGAGAATGCCGAAAGCGTCACCGCACCGGAGAAGGAGAGGCCCAAGAACGTCGAAGACCGCCTGAAGCTGCGGATCGTCAACGGCGACCGCGTCGGGTTGGAGGAAGACCTCGAAGAGGCCATGCTGACCCATCGGCCGCTGGACATCATCAACGACATCCTCCTCGACGGCATGAAGACCGTCGGCGACCTGTTCGGCGCGGGGCAGATGCAGTTGCCGTTCGTGCTGCAATCGGCGGAGACGATGAAGGCTTCCGTCCGCTTCCTCGAACCGCACCTGGACAAAACGGAGCAGGGCGGCAAAGGATCGATCGTGCTTGCGACGGTTCGCGGCGACGTACACGACATCGGCAAAAACCTCGTGGACATCATCCTGACCAACAACGGTTACACGGTGTTCAACCTGGGCATCAAGCAGCCGATCAACAGCATCATCGACGCGTTTGAAAAGAACAACGCCGACGCCATCGGCATGTCCGGGCTGCTGGTGAAGTCCACGGTGGTGATGCGTGAGAACCTCGCGGTGCTTAACGAGCGGGGGCTCGATCCGCCGGTGATCCTGGGTGGGGCGGCGCTTACGCGGAAGTACGTCGAGCAGGACCTCCGCCCGGAATACGAAGGATCGCTCTATTACGCCAAGGACGCATTCGCGGGCTTGCACCTGATGGATCAGCTCGTCACCGGGCAGGCGGTCAAGCCAGAGGCCGTCGCTCGACAAGTTACAATGTCCGAGCGCGCCGAAACGGGGCGCGGAGCCGAGAGTGCAGCAGTGGGCGAGGCGGTTGATCTCCACGAAGAAGCCGCTGAACGATTCGGTTACATCCCTCCCCGTTCGGATATTTCCCGTGATGAACCGGTCCCAAAGCCGCCGTTTTGGGGTCGGCGGGTCGTGGAACGGATCGAGCCCAAGGCGGCGCTCGGCTATCTGAATGAAAACATGCTCTTTCAGGTGCAGTGGCAATACCGCAAGAATCGCCGCAGTCCGGAGGATTTCAAACGCTACATCAACGATGAAGTCCGGCCGATTCTGCGAAAACTGCTGGAACTGTGTGAACGGGAGAACATCCTGCAATTACAGGCCGTGTACGGCTTCTGGCCCGTGCAGTCCGATGGCGACTCACTGATCGTCTACGATCCTGACGACCGCGACCGGCAATTGACGGTCTTTGAGTTCCCGCGCATGGGCAAGCCGCCGTATTGGTGCCTTAGCGACTTCTTCAAGCCGACCTCCAGCGGCGTGTACGATGTGGCCGCGTTCAGCGTGGTGACGGCAGGCCGGCGGGTCAGCGAAGAGGCGCGGGAGTGGTTCGCCGCCGACCGCTATCAGGATTACCTGCACCTGCACGGCTTGGGTGTGGAATCAGCTGAGGCCTTGGCCGAATACATCCATAAACAAATCCGCATGGAATGGGGCATCGCCGGAAGCGACGCCCGTGAACGGCAGGAAATCTTCAAACAGCACTATCAGGGCTCGCGTTACAGCTTCGGCTATCCCGCCTGCCCGCGATTGGAAGATCAATTGAAGCTCTGGCCGCTATTGGAACCGGGGCGGATCGGCGTGGCCCTTTCCGAGGAATTCCAACTCGAACCCGAGCAGACTACCACCGCGCTCATCACCCATCACCGACAGGCAAAGTACTTCAACGTGCGGTAGCTCAGAGCGGTCAAGCGACTACGACTTCTTGGCCTTTTTTGTGCGTCGCAGCGGCTCAATTCGAGTGACGTGAAGATTGTCGATTACGGCATTGTCTTCGTAGATACTCTCGCCATTGCCCCCGACGCCGACATAGGACCATCGTCGCGTTACGAAGACCTGGTTAGGGTGCGTGATATCGTAATGCGATCCATCGGACAAAAGGATTCGCACAGGCGTGAAGGGGTATCTCTTGATGGCTTCGGCGAGCTTAGCGGCGTCCACGATAGCCTATTCTATTATTGCGAGCGGTAATAAGCAAACGGCCTGCATGTGCCCTAGATGCGTGTCAATTCGTCAACTTCACGAACGCGAGTAGCACTTGGGCGAGCAAGAGTGGTCGGAGGCCGGGCGTGTTGAATACGTGCTCATCGACCGCGCGGCGGACGTCGGGTTGGGCGTCTTCCTGGCCGGTGTGAGCGCCGAATCCGTAATCGTGGAAGAGCATCACTCCGCCCGGAGCGAGCAGGTCACGGTAGTTCTCAAAGTCTGAAACAACCTGCTTATACGAGTGATCGCCATCAATGAAGATCAGCGATGCGCTGCCCGGCCGTAGAACTTGTGCCGCCTCGTCTGAACCGCCGACAAACTGCACCAGCCGGCGCTCTTCACCTAACTGGGCAAGGGCGTTGCGAACGTGCTGCTGGTTGCAGGGTTGATCGAGATGGGGGTCGATGGAGAGGATCTTGCAATCGCTGCCCGCCGCTCGAAGGCCCAGGGCGAGCGCGGAAATCGATCGCCCGCGAAACGAGCCGATCTCAATCACGCACGAACCTCGGTCGCTGGTCCATTGAGCCAGGGCGTGGAGAACGAAGCTCTCGATTGGTTCGGGGCAGGGGACGTAGGTCACGAACTTTTCAATTTCCGCAGGTGTTAGTCCCTTCCACGGAACCTCAGCGGCCGCCAGCAGCCGGCGGGTGACGGCCTGATAGTTGGTGCATCGCGCCGCCGAAACCTGCCAATCATCGTCCGGCATGGCCTCCACGGGTAGGAACAGTTCGACAAGCCGCCGCTGCGGATCACGGGTAAAAGGGGTGTAATGCTGTTCCTGGGTCGCACCGTTTGAAAAGCAGAGGCGACCCATGACCGTGCAGACGTCGGGGAAGCCCCGCGTCTGGCGAAACATAGCCGCCGGACGGATCGTGCAACGCCGGGGCAACGCCTGCCGCGGGCGAACGACTACCGAAGAGCCATCACGGACGAGTTCAAACCAAGCCGCTGCCTGGCCGATCAACGAGACCGGAACGTCGCTTCTAAGCTCCTCTAGAACAACGGCGTCGCGCTGGGTCTTGCTTCGTCCGTTGATTTCACATTGCGTACTGACCATCGTGCGGTTCCTCGCTTTTCGTTCGCTTTTTTATCCCCAATCTCAGTGCTATCGACCAGCGATGGATCGAAACTTCAAGCGCCGTGGGGTGATTCGGCAGGATCGCGCGTCGGTGCCCGTTGACATCGGTTGTCGGCGCTGCTGTCATGCCGCTCGTGTCCGAGATCGTGGAGAGCACCCGGCCGCCAACCGTCAGCGCCGCGCTCTGCGTGGACAGCGAGGCCCTGAATCGTTTCGGGCGCGTGCTCCGTCACCTTTGTGTGGGTCTGGTCGATCAAGCGGTCTCCGTCCGATTGTTAAGCTCGGATGCGCGGGTGGGGTCGCTGGCATTAGGTCCGGTTCAATCTCATATCCACCAACGAATTGCATGGCCCTCGGCTAGGCGGAGGGTCGAAAGGCTGTTGGACGTGTTGTCGGCCCAGCCGCCCACAGTCGTCCATGCCTTGGCCCAAGAATCGTACCCGTTGGCACTCGCCGTCGCGGAGGAGTTCGACGCCGACCTTGTCATCGGCATCAGCTCGCTTACGGATTGCGATCGGGTCGCGCAGATGGGCCTGGACAGGCATGTCCGCTTTCATGCTTTCAGCGAGCCCCTGGCGACGCTCCTCGAAACGCAGCTCAAGATCGCCCGCGAGCAGATCGAGGTCATCCGGCCCGGCATTCCCGTTGCGCAACACGCGGCCTGTTTCGCCGAGCCGGGGCGAGTGCCGACGGTGTTGTGCACATCGCCGTTTACGCGCGACAGCGGCGTGGATCGGCTGATCGCGGCCGTGAGCCTGCTCGTGCAGAAGGGCCATTCGCTGCAGGTTTTCCTCCTTGGAGAAGGTGATCACGAAGCCGCACTGCGGCGCCTGGTGCGAAATCGCAACTTGTCGTCCTCAGTGACCTTTGGTCCGCTCCTGAACGACCTTTCGGCGGCGATGCAATGTGCGGACCTATTCGTGAGGCCGTCCGCGGATTCGCAGTTCACCGCGGAGGGACTGCTGGCCATGGGGGCGGGGATGGTGGTGGTCGCGGACCCAAGCTCCGTGTGCGATCACATTCGGCCGGGTGAGACCGCCATGGTGTGCGCCTATCCTACGGCAGAATCGCTGGCGGCGACGATCGACGGCGTGCTTCATCATCGCGAAGAAGCCAAGGCCCTGGCGGCGTCGGCGATGGAATTCGTTCGTCAACACCATGCCATGAGCTTGATGGCCGAGCGAACGGCCGCGGCCTATCGACAACTCGCCCTCGCGGGCACCACTTTTTCAATACGGGAGTCGAAATCGACTTGAACGCTCCCTTGCCGATTCCCCTGGACCAACGCAAGCCCGAACCGCCGATCGCTCCTCGGCTGCGCTCGGCGGTCGAGGGAGAGGTCCGCTTCGATCGTCTTTCTCGCGCCCTATACGCCACGGATGCAAGTATTTATGAGATCGCACCCTTGGGGATCGTGCTGCCCAAGAGCGTCGAGGACATCGTGGCTGTCGTTCAGGAGTGCCGCGCGGCGGGCGTTTCCGTGATCGCTCGTGGGGCGGGGACAGGTCTGACGGGCGGCGCGGTTGGGCCGGGCGTTCAGCTCGACCTGTCGCGGCACATGAACCGGATTGGTCCGCTCGATTTAGTAGCTCGAACGGTTGAAGTCGAGCCGGGCGTCGTTCTTGATGAACTGAACGCCCACCTGGCCCCACACGGTCTGCACTTCGCGCCCGACGTGGCCACGAGCAGCCGCGCGACGATTGGAGGGATGATCGCCAACAATTCTTGCGGCGCACACTCGATCGTTTATGGCCGAACCGTCGATCACGTTGTCGAACTGACCGTGGTCCTTGCGGATGGAAGAGTGGTAACGTTCGGAGCAGAGGGCAGCGACGATGCCCGATTCTTTGAAGCGGCGCTAGGTCGCATTCGTGATGAGCATTTCGAGGAGATTCAACGACGATTTCCGAAGGTCCTGCGCAGCAACGGCGGATATGGGTTGGATCGCCTCGGGCCACCGGGTACTCCTGTCGATCCCATCAAGGTTCTGTGCGGCAGCGAAGGAACGTTGGGCATTGTCGTGCGGGCCAAGTTGCGACTTGTACCGATTCCACGTTGCACCGGACTGGTCGTCCTCCACTTCAGGTCGCTGCTCGATGCCCTGGGCGCGACGCCCGCCACCCTAAGGCACAAGCCTGCGGCCGTGGAGCTCGTGGACAAGCTCATCGTGGACGCTGGGCGGGCTAATGCGGCCATGGCGCGGCGCTTCGACTTTCTGGTCGGCGATCCGGCGGCGCTGTTGGTCGTCGAGTTTTTTGATGAAAGCGACGCATCGTTGGCGTTACGCCTCGACGGACTCTTGAACGATGAAGAGGTCGTCGCCGCCACGTACGCAACTTCCAAGGTCCTTGAGCCGCTGCGGCAAGCGGATGTTTGGAAGTTGCGCACCTCGGGATTGGGACTGCTCATGTCGCGGCCGGGCGATGTTCAGCCGTATGCGTTCGTCGAGGACTCCGCGGTCGATCCATCATGTTTGCGCGACTATATCGAACGGTTCGCTGCCATGCTGGATGGCGAGGGTGTTCACGCGGGCTACTACGCTCACGCCAGCGTGGGGTGTATTCACGTCAAACCGGTCCTCAATTTGAAAAACGGCGCGGATGTAGAGCGGATGCGACGGATTGCGCATGCGGTGAGCGATCTCGCATTGGAGTTCGGAGGGGCGATGACCGGCGAGCACGGCGACGGGATCGTGCGCTCCTGTTGGCTCGAGAAGATGTATGGTCCTCGGATCACGAATGCCTTCAAAGAGGTGAAGACGCTGTTTGATCCGGAGGGGATTCTTAACCCGCACAAGATTGTTGACCCCTGGCCCATGACGGAACACCTGCGCTTCGGGCCGCAGTTTGCATCGCAGCCTGTGAAGACGCATCTCGACTTCGATTCCTACGGCGGAATGGCGGGTCTTGCGGGGATGTGTACGGGGGTGGGGCAGTGTCGGCAGCGCCTGGTGGGAACGATGTGCCCTTCGTACATGGTCACCGGCGACGAGATGCACACTACTCGTGGGCGAGCGAATGCCCTGCGCATCGCCATGTCGAATCGGGGGCTGCTCGATGGTCTAGACGATCCTCAACTCGCGGAGGTAATGGACCTCTGTTTGTCGTGCAAGGCCTGCAAGACGGAGTGCCCCACCGGAGTCGATATGGCCCGGCTGAAGGCGGAGTATCTCGCGCGACGGAACCTGGTAAATGGCGCGAGCCGCCGAGCGCGTTTTATCGCGAGCTTGCCGACTCAGCTTGCTTCGGCCGCACGGTTTCCGCGGGTGTGTAATCTGCTCGCAAGATCGACGCTGTTTCGGTCGATCGTCGAACGGCGTTACGGGATCGATCGCCGCATTCCGCCGGCGCGCTTAGCTACGAAAACTTTCCGCGCGTGGTATCGCAGACACCGATGGCAGAGTGCCGCTGCAAGTAGACCAGGCGATCCGGTCATTTTTTTTGTTGATACCTGGACGAATTATTTTACACCCCAGGTGGGGATCGCCGCCGTCAAACTTCTGGAAGCAGCCGGGTACGCCGTCCGTTGTCCTCCGACGGTCTGTTGTGGTCGCCCGGCGATCAGTCAGGGGCTGCTTTCAGATGCGGCCCAATTGGCGCGAATCAACCTCCAGCGTCTGCTTCACGCTGTGCCTCCGGGGATACCTATTGTCGGAACCGAGCCGAGCTGTATTCTGACGCTCGTGGACGAATACCCCCAGCTGGTGCGCACCCAGGGCGCCAAGCGTCTCGCATCGCAAACACTGACCATCGAGAGTTTCCTGCATCGTGTGCTGGAGGATCGACCGGACGCGCTGCGGTTTCGACCACCGGAGAGTTCCCTGCTGTATCACGCCCATTGCCATCAGAAGGCGATCGTAGGTTCGGCGGACGCCGTCGCTGTCTTAATAGCGGCGTTCGGCGACGGGGCATCGGAAATCAATAGCGGCTGTTGCGGCATGGCCGGTTCGTTTGGGCACGAAATGGAACACTATGACGTTGCAAGCATGATCGGCGAACAGCGCCTTTTCCCCGCCGTTCGCGGTCGCGGAAACGCGGAAGTGGCCGTTTCCGGTTTCAGTTGCCGTCAGCAGATCGAACACCACACCGGCGTTCGCCCAAGGCACGTCGTCGAATACCTCGCCGATTGTTTGGCGTAGCCCGCTTGTCCGGTTTGATGTGGGAGTTATAGTTCTTGCTTTGCGGGCTTTGATTCGATTGTGCGTATGGAAACGGCCTTATGAATCTACGTTCAGGAATTTCATTGATCTTTGCATCTTTCTTAGGCCTCTTCGCCGGCTGCATGCCGGCGATCGACGCTCAGACGTTGAAGGAGATGAAGCCGCCGCGACCTGCGGAGATGAAGCACCTTGCGGCGCTGATGGGTCGCTGGGAGACATCCGCTGAGACAAAAATACCGTGCCTGAACCTGGTCCTGCCGGTTAAGGGCGTCACCGAGAACTCGCTTGAGGCCGACGGCTGGTACATGGTCGAGAGGGGCAAATACGACATGGGCGAAATCGGCGACGTCCACGAATTCGGCGTATGGACGTGGGACCCCGCGAGGAGGCGTTTCCGAACCTGGCGGTATGACAGCTTCGGCGGCACGCGCATGGGAACGGCTCGGTTTGATGAAGAAACCAAGACGTGGAAGGTGAGATCAAAGAGAAAAAGCGCGTGGGGATCATCGAGGGATCGGGGAACGATCAAAGTCGTGGATGACAACACGTTGGAGTGGAGCTGGCACGAATGGGCCGCGTGGGACGTTTTCCATCTCTTCAAAATGGCCGAGTTTAACGGGACGAGTAAACGTAAGTAGTTGTGGCGAAGCCCCAAACTTGCGGGAGTGTCAACGGAATGAAGTTTATTCACATAGTCGGTGCGGTCCTGACGTTTGCGTCTACAGTCGGGACGGCGTCCGCGGAGGAGCGAAAGACCCATCCCTTTTCCATCCATGACATGCTGGCCATGGACCGGCTCAGCGATTGGCAGGCTTCCCCCGATGGAAAGACGATCGTCTTTGTCCGTCGGACGACCGATCTCGAGGCCAACAAGGGCCGGACCGATCTTTGGGCGGTGGGCGCGGACGGGACGGGACTTCGTCGTTTGACAACGCATCCCGACGCCGACCACAGCCCGCGATGGAATGCGGACGGTAAGTCGATCTATTTTCTATCCACGCGATCAGGCTCGCCCCAGATCTGGCGCATCCCTTCAGACGGCGGGGAGGCCGAGCAGGTCACGAAGCAACCGCTGGACATAGGGGCCTTCGTTCTTTCGCGTGATGGCTTACAAATCGCCTTCAGCATGGAGGTTTTCCCGGATGCGGACACTATCGAGGCTACGAAAAAACGCCTGGACGAAACCGACGACCGAAAGAGCAGCGGGCGCGTCTACGACCGTCTTTTCTTCCGTCATTGGGACACGTGGAAGGACGGGCGGCGGTCGCATCTGTTCGTCATGCCCACCTCGGGCGGACTCGCGGTTGGTGTGATGAAGGGCATGGACGCGGATGCTCCGTCGAAACCCTTTGGGGGCGCGGAAGAGTTTGCATTTACGCCGGATGGAAAGGGCGTTGTGTTCACCGCCCGTGATGTCGGGCGGGAGGAGGCATGGTCGACGGATTTGGATTTGTATGTCGCGCCGAGCGACGGGTCAGCCAAGCCCCGCTGCCTCACGGAAACGAACAGAGCCACCGACACGCAGCCGGTGTTTTCGCCCGATGGAAGGACGCTCGCTTACCTGGCCATGAGTAAGCCGGGATATGAGGCTGACCAATATCGGATCATGCTTAAACCCTGGCCCGACGGTGAGGCGCGGGTCGTTGCGGATAAGTGGGATCGCTCGCCGGGCTCGATCACCTGGTCGGCGAACGGACGGACGATCTATGCGGCGGGGGAAAACGTCGGGCAGCACTCGCTTTTCGCCGTCGAAGTCACCGATGGACAAGTGAGGACTTTGGTTGACAAGGGCTATGCCAGTTCGCCCGTGATCGCCGGCGAGCGGATTGTCTACGGCTTCGACACGCTCCATTCGCCCGTTGAGCTTCATTCCGTAAAGGCCGACAGCTCGGACGCCCGCCCAATCACCAAGATCAACGCCGAAAAGCTTACCGCGGCTCGAATGGGCGAGTTCGAACAGTTTTCCTTCGACGGGTGGAACAATGAGAAGGTCTACGGGTACGTCGTAAAGCCGGCGGACTTCGACCCGGCCAGGAAATATCCCATCGCGTACCTGATCCACGGCGGACCACAGGGATCGTTCGGAAATCACTTCCACTATCGTTGGAATCCCCAGGCCTACGCGGGCGCGGGCTATGCCGCCGTCATGGTGGACTTCCACGGCTCCACAGGGTATGGGCAGGCCTTTTGTGATTCCATTCGCGGCGATTGGGGCGGCAAGGTGCTCGTCGATTTGCAGAAGGGCTTGGCCGCCGCCATCGAAAAGTACAAGTGGCTGGATGGCGACAGAGCCTGTGCCCTCGGGGCCTCCTTCGGCGGCTACATGATCAACTGGATCGCTGGCAACTGGGCCGATCGCTTCAAGTGCCTCGTCTGCCACGACGGCAACCTCGACGAGCAGATGGCCTACTATGATACGGAGGAGCTATGGTTCCCGGAGTGGGATCACATGGGGACCCCGTGGGAGAATCCGGATCATTACCAGAAGCACAATCCCATTAACCACGTGAAGAACTGGAAAACACCAATGCTCGTGATTCACGGGGCGTTGGACTACCGCGTCGTGGACACGCACGGGATGTCTACGTTCACGGCCTTGCAGCGCCGGGGAATACCCAGCAAATTCCTGCACTTCCCGGATGAGAATCATTGGGTGCTCAAGCCCGCCAACAGCATTCTGTGGCATGAAACGGTGATCGGCTGGCTGGATCAATGGACGAAGAAGTAGAGGGCGAGGGGTGAACAACAGACACACTTTTCTCGATACGGTTGTGACGCCGCGTCTTATCGAATGGACGGCTTCCGAGGAAGTTTTCGAACAAGACGGTTGTAGAACGAGATTGGATGCAGATCACATGGCGCGTGCGACGGGGAATGTGCTGTACTACGGAGATAATCTCGATATCCTTCGACGGTACATCACCGACGAATCCGTGGACTTGGTTTACCTCGATCCCCCATTCAATTCGAATGCTGACTACAATGTGCTTTTTGCGGAGCGCGATGGGACGAGGGCGCATGCGCAGATCAAGGCCTTTGGGGATACGTGGATTTGGGATCGGGAAGCCGCCAGTAACTTTGAGGAAGCCGTCCAAAAGGGGGGGCCGCATGTTGCCAGCGCGATGATTGCCTTTCGAACTTTCTTGGGCACTTCCGACATGCTCGCATACTTGTCCATGATGGCCCCACGCCTCGTCGAGCTTCGTCGCGTTCTCAAGCCGACGGGTTCAATCTATCTTCATTGCGACTCAACCGCTTCCCATTATCTCAAGGTCCTGATGGACGCGGTTTTGCAGCCGGAGAACTTTCTAAACGAGATCATCTGGCGCAGGACCGGCGCACACGGACCTCGGCGTAGCTTCGGTCCCATTCATGACACGTTGTTGTTCTATTCGAAAACGGGTGATTATTTTTTCAAGGTGGTCCGTCGGCCCTACATGCGAGGGCATGTCGCAGGCCGCTACGCCGAGGATGCTACGGGGCGCCTCAAGTTTATCAGCGGGGGGAATGTTCTGACTGGGGCAGGCAGGACAGGCGGCGAATCCGGAATGCCCTGGCGAGGGTTCGATCCATCTAAGAAGAATCGCCATTGGGCGATTCCGGGTTTTCTTACAGAGCAAATGCCTCCCGAATTCGCCAAGTTGGGGGTACGCGAAAAACTGGAGGAACTGTTCAAAGCCGGACTCGTGGAGATCAAATCGGGAACCGAATGGCCCACTCCCCTTCGGTACCTGCGCGAACAGGACGGCTTTCCGATTCAGGACATATGGGCCTACCAGCCGTATACAGAGGGTACGGTGCAGGGCATGGATGAAGGAATAGATGCCGACGTAGCTTGGATGGGACCGACTGACCCCGAGAGACTTGGTTATCCGACACAGAAGCCACAAGGACTGTTGGAGAGGATTATAGGCAGTTCATGCCCCGACGGCGGAGTTGTTCTCGATCCTTTCTGCGGTTGCGGTACCGCGATCGCCGCCGCGCAGGCACTTCGACGCCGATGGATTGGCATAGATATTACGCACTTGGCCATCAACTTGATCAAGACTCGCATTCGCTACGCGTTTGGCGGGCGTGTGAAATACCGTGTGGTAGGGGAACCGGTGTCCGTTCCGGACGCTCGAGAACTCGCAGGAAACGACCCTTATCAATTCCAATGGTGGGCGCTTGGCTTAATTGGCGCACGACCCGTTGAGGAACAGAGGGGCTCGGACAAGGGCATTGACGGGCGCCTTTATTTTCATGACTCCGCTGATGTCAGTGAGGTAAAGTTGACGGTGGTTTCCGTGAAAGCGGGGAAAAATGTTGGGGTTGGCGCAGTACGTGATTTGCGTGGTGTCGTCGAGCGAGAGAAGGCCGCCATTGGCGTGCTGATTACAATGGAGGAACCGACGAAGCCGATGCGGTCCGAGGCAGCAGGAGCGGGGTTCTATGTTTCTCCCGCCAAAACGCGGCATCCGAAGTTACAAATCCTAACCGTCGATGACCTACTCGAAGAAAAGGGCATTGATATGCCCCCTTGGCATGAACAAAAAACTTTCAAAAAGGCCGTCCGGCGGAGATCCGGGAAAATGCGACAGCCGACATTGCCCTATGATGAGTAACGGAGCGCGAGACAAGAGGCGCCGATGAATACGATTGAAAAGCTCTACACCCTTGGCCAGTCGGTCTGGTGCGACAACCTCAGCCGCAAGATGATCGATTCGGGAGAGTTGCAGCGACTCATCGACCTCGGCGTCGTGGGGATCACCTCCAACCCCACGATCTTCATGAAGGCCATCACCGGCGGCAACGATTATGACGCCCTGCTGAGCAAGGAGTCCGACGAGGATGCGGACGTCCTGACGACCTACGAGCGATTGGTCCTTCCGGACATTGCGGATGCCGCCGATCTCCTCCGTCCGGTTTACGATCGCACCAAGGGCGAAGATGGCTACGTCAGCCTGGAGGTCAATCCCAAGCTTGCCTACGAAACGAAAGGGACGATTGATGAGGCTCGGCGTCTTTTTGCGGAGCTGGGCCGGCCCAATGTTTTCATCAAGGTGCCCGCCACGCAACAGGGCATCCCCGCCATCGAAACGCTGATCGGAGAGGGGATCAATATCAACGTGACCCTGATCTTCTCCGTGCCCATGTATCGTCAGGTCATGCAGGCCTACATCCAGGGTTTGAGGCATTTCGGGCAGCGAGGTGGGGATCTGTCGCGCGTCGCATCGGTTGCCTCGTTCTTTGTGAGCCGCGTTGACACGCTGATCGACAAGCTCCTCGACGAAAAGCGAAAAGCCGGCGCCAAGGTCGAAGGGCTTATGGGTCACGCGGCCGTGGCCAATGCAAAGCTCGCTTATGCCTGCTTCGTCGAGGCTTTCGATCGGAAAGGGGAGTTCGGCCCTTTGGTGGAAAAAGGGGCCGGGGTTCAGCGTCCGCTATGGGCCAGCACCAGCACCAAAAACCCGGCTTACCCGGATACCAAATACGTGGACGACCTAGTCGGCCCGGACACGGTCAACACCATGCCTCCGGAAACGCTGTCGGCCACGCTCGATCACGGAAAGACGGAGGTCACCATCGATCGCGACGTCGACGGCGCTAAAATGATCCTCGCCCGGCTCGGCGAAGTCGGCGTCGACCTGAATGCCGTCACCGACCAACTCACCGTCGAAGGCGTCAACGCCTTTGCGAAGTCATTTGACGAACTATTGGCCAATCTCGAAACGAAGCGGGCCAACCGATCGTCGAGTTATGAATTGCAAGCTTCGAAATCGCATCCCGGCGTTGATTGACAGCGAGGCTGGTCAACAAGTCCAATCTGGCGCTTAGCGGCTCAATAGCGCCGCCAGCGCCCGTTACCCGCGCAGTGCGAGCACGAGATTTTGCCGGTCTTGCAGTTTGAACAGCGGGTATTGCGCTGCACGACGGCAGCACCCTTGCACTCGTCGCACGTGATCATATTGCCAGCTTTGCCGCCGCAGCGCGAGCATTTCTTACCGCGCGATCCGTGACAAAGCGTGCAGGATACGCTGTAACTCTGCTGTGTCTTCAGAGTGCCGCCTGTCGAGACTTCTCGAACCATCTCCACTGAGCCTCGACCGCCGCAAGCAAAACAGTTAATGAAGCCGGTCCCACCGCAACTGAAACAACTAGTCTTGCCCGCAGTGCAGCCACTCTTTGGGCAAGGCCGCTGAGTAAGCGCGTACAGCGTGCCTTTGCAATCGGGGCAAGCTCCTTCACCCCTGCCGCCACAGGAGGCGCACGGCAGAACGTGTTCGAATACTACGTACGTAGCATCGCGAGCGAAGTTCGACCATTGTGTGAGCCGAACTTGCCAGACACTCCATTCTGCACGACGGGCGTCCAGATTCCTCCGATAACCATCGAGCATATCGTTGGCATCAATGTGCTGGTTGGCTGCAATTAATGATTCCATTCCGGCGAAATCGTAGGCTGCGGCGCGGAGCGCGAAAGATTGCTCCAGCTGTGTTATCGCACTGCGGCGGGAATTCTCCAGGGCTTGACGAGCATCCTCCTTGGCCTTGGCAACCGCGTCACATTCAGCCAACAACTTGGATAACTCCGCAAGCTGTAGCGACCAATTCGGTGGCTGTATGTTTTGCCGGGCGGCGATTTCACTGTTTAGTTCTTGAGCGCGACGGCGATAATCCATCGCTTCGTCAACCCGACAATCGCGAGCCCGCTTAGTCGCGGAATAGAGTAGACCTTCGAGGCGAACCGTGATCTCTGCTTGTTCCGTAGCCAAGCGAGCCGCCTCTAATTGCCGGGCTTGGGATCGACGATACGCATGAGCGCCTAATATGACCCCAGGAATACCAAGACCGAGGGCTATACCTACGGGAACTACAACGCGTAGGGTCCGTTGGGGATCCACGATCTACGATCCTCTAAAGCTGTTAATAGCCATGTCTCGGAAGGCGGCGATCATCTGCCCTATGCCTAAGGAAATCAGCCCTCCAAACAGCGTAAAATGCACCCAAGTAAGGCTAGTGAAGAGTTGGCTCCACTCGGCGGAGCGTGACGCGGCGGCAGCGTCCACATCCCGCCTCAGTTGAGCGCGTTCCGAGGCAGCAACACTTCGATCGCTTTCAAATTTTTTGCCAAGCTCGTTCAGTTGATCGGCAAGCAGCTCGCGAGCGTCAGAATGGGCCTCCGATAATTCCCGCTTACGTTTGGAAAGCTCGTCCTCTTTTTTTTCCTGTTCAGCCTTGTGCCGCTGAGCGGCTGCCCTTAGGCGACCAGGTGTGGGATCAAAGGCCCATTGAATCGTGGGATTCAACACGCCTATGCCCAGCACGATTAGGGCCAATGCGACCTCAGCTGCACCGGTTGCGCGGAAAATATTGGCCAACCACTTGATTGCTAGGTATTTGGGAACGCCGCCAGCTGCAGTCGCGGAGCGGTCCAATGGATCAACAGAACGACGGTTAGAAAAAAGAGCTGCCACCACAAATACCCCAAAATGGGGTTACGACGACCTTCGGAGTAATGCTCATCCCGCAAACGGGTTGGGATCGATCTGGTCGCGTTTGGACTCGATCTTGGCCTGTTCATCCGCCCCCGGCAGCGGTTCCTTCTGAGCATCGATCACCGGCCACAGGGGTGAATACTTTTTGTTGATCTCTACGAAGTCCTTCCATTTTTCGGGAAGGTCTTCCTCGGCGAAGATGGCGGTGGTGGGACATTCCGGCGGGCACAGGCCGCAGTCGATGCAGACCTCGGGGTCGATCACGAGCAGATTGACCCCTTCATGGAAGCAGTCCACGGGGCAGACCGCCACGCAGTCCGTATACTTACATTTGATGCAAGGCTCGGCGACAATATGGGACATCGGACCAATCTCCGTTCATTCCGTCCACGCCATCCAACGCCGCCTCAACGGCGGAGCTTTCGCCCAATTTGTATACCATCCCCCCCGCCTGTCAACGCGCCGTGGCGAAAAGTGACCCAGGCAATTTTCCCGGACGGCGAATAGCCGATCATAGCGTCTAATGGCGCGCGAACCGGGTCGATTTGTATTGTCCGCCGGGCTGATCGCGGGGCTGACCCTCGCATCGAGGCTCCTGGGTTTGGTGCGCGAGACCCTCTTTGGCTACTACTTCGGCACCAGCGAGCTGCTTTCCGCCTTCCGGATTGCCTTTCAGGTTCCCAACCTGGCCCGCCGCCTCTTCGGGGAGGGCGCCCTGTCGTCGGCCATGATCCCCGTTCTTACCGAGAGCATCCAGCAGCAGGGCGAAGCTGCGTCGCGCCGCTTCGTCGGGACCGTTCTGACTCTATTGGTTTGCGTGCTTGTCGCCGCCGTCGTCGGCATTGAGGCCGTCATTTTCGTTTGGCGGGAGGTGCAGGATGACATGGCGCTGCGCCTCAGCGCCGTCCTTATGCCGTACATGGTATTCATTTGTACTAGCGCCGTGGCCAGCGGTGTCCTCAACGTGCGGGGGCATTTCGCCGTACCGGCCGCGGCCCCGACGATCCTCAACGTCGCCATGATTGTCGCGTTGGTGTTCGGCCTGTTCGTCGATCTTACTCCGCTTGCACTGATGTACCTGACCTGCGCCGCGGTGCTGCTGGCCGGCATGATCCAGGTGGTCATCACCGGAGTGGCCCTTCATCGTGTATCGTTTTTTCCGACCTTCCGCGGGAGCTGGCGCGATCCACAGGTGCGTCGCGTGTTCACCTTGATGGCCCCCATGGCCCTGGGTCTTTCGGCCGTGCAGATCAATACCTTGCTCGACAGCTTGATTGCCTATCTCTTTGTATTTAAGGACGGCGAGCGAGTCGGAACGGCGGTGCTGGGATACGCCCAGTTCCTTTATCAGTTGCCATTGGGCGTGTTCGGGATATCCCTCGCCACGGCCATTTTCCCCCTCCTCTCCACGAAGGCGGCCGAGGGCGATCGAGCGGGATTGGCCGAGGTCTTTGAACGTGGCATTCGCATGAGCCTGTTCATTGCGCTGCCCTCGTCCATCGGGCTGATTTTCGTCGCTTACCCCTTAGTGGCCACGCTCTTTCAGCGCGGCGAGTTCGACGCCGCGTCTACGCAGCGCACCGCCGCGACGCTGGTGTGCTACAGCTTCGGCATCGCGGCTTACTTTATGCAGCATATCGTCGTTCGAGTGTTCTATGCCTTGCAGGACAGTCGAACGCCGGCGCGGGTTGCGCTGTCCATTGTCGGTCTGAACCTGTTGATGAACCTCGGTCTGGTGTTTTTTATGGAGGAGCGCGGACTAGCCCTTTCGACGTCGATCAGCGCTACGATTCAGATCATCTGGTTGCTGGTCAGGTTGCGCCGCACGTTGTCGGAAATCGGATGGCGTCGGCTCGGGCTGAACGTCTCGCGGACGGCGCTGGCCGCTGCGGCGATGGCCGTCGTGCTCTGGATTCTCACGGGCACGGGAATCTCAGTGGATCGGTGGTTTGAAAGCTGCGGGCTTCAGTTGTTCATCCTCATCGTTGCCGGCGTAGGTGTCTATTTTCTCGCGGCGAAACTCCTTCACCTCGAAGAGCTTTCGTCAGTTTTTCATCGCGGGGCTTAAAGAACGCTGAGCGACGGCGTCGGTCTCCGGAAACCTCCACGGAGGCGCTCGCTTTTTTCAGCCTGATTTCGCCGAGTGATGCCCGAGTAATTGAAATGGCCACGGTGCGCCTTGCCTGCGCTCGCCCAAACTGGTATGATGATTGCGTCCTCGTCTGAAATATCCTTCAGGTTGGAAGGAGGTCTCAGTCATGTGCAAGCAAACGAAGGTCGTCATCGCCCTGTTGAGTTTTCTTGGTGTATCGCCGATGGCTCATGCCGGAGGGAAGAACGTCGCCGTCATCGAATACTGGGATCAAAAACCCGTCGGGCAAGGCTGGTGCGACTTTTTAACCAACGCCGGACACACCTGCACCGTCTTTCCCTTTGACGGTCCGACGGCTCCATTGGATCCTTTCCATGTCATAATCAACCTCTCTTACGCTTGGTCCGATCCGACGGGGATGTTGGCGGACTGTATGCGCGCCGGAAAAACGGTGATCACCTGGGACCGAGCCCCTCGTGCGTTAGGTGTGCATACAAACCCCACCGTTAGGGCGTGGATTGGAGCGACTTGGGACACAAACTCACCCCACGGTAGCGGTCCACTAGTTACCACGACGGTCGATCCTATTCTCGGCAACATCCCCGTGGGAACCGAGGTCGGCAACTGTGGGTTCGCTTTCTGCTCATGGCTGAACGATGATCCGGGGCATCCTTTTGCAAAGGTACTAGCGCGCTTTACCAATTACCCTCAGCCCCCTCCACCCCCTATAGGCATCATGCGCAACTATTGGGAAGGCGGGGTTTCCGTATACCTGTCGAACGCCATTTACCCCGGCAATCAACTGCGCAACGAGATTATCCTCAACGCGGTCGCGGCGCGCAATATCATTCCCACGGTAAGCACGTGGGGCTTATTGGTTATGGCATTGAGTGTGCTGATTGCAGGAACGGTCGTCTTACGCCGCTCTCAAAAGCTGCGATGCGCACGAGCAGTCTTGCTGCTCATCGTCGCTTGCCTCTGCATGGGGGACACGACTGCGCGGGGCGAGGTAAATAGCAATTCTCAAAGAGGCGCGACGTACTTAAGGATCGGACTGAACGAACCGTTTCATACCACCGACAAGACCATCGCCAACTTGCGCTCAGTCTCTATTCCTAATTCCTCCGGCTTGGTCGTGCTTTGGGACGAAGCCGCAGCCCCAAACGGTCCCAGCGCGCCGTTCTACGCTATCAGTCTTGATGGATCAAACATCGATGAGGTCCAAGCGACCTCTTACGAACTTCGGCTTCAGTACGCCCAATTCGACCCGACGGTCGAACAACCCCCCGTTCCGGGTTCGCTGCAAAGCGAACCTAGGAGCGAGCTTTACATCGTGCAGTTCGTCACCCAGCCGTTGTCCGCGTTCCGAGCGGCGGTCGAAGCACAGGAGGTGACGATTTATGACTTCCTCCCCAATCATTCTTACGTTGTTCGCTTGCCGGTGTCGGCGCGCGCCGCGGTCGCGGCTTTACCTTTCGTTCGCGCGATTGCGCCCTATCATCCCGCGTATCGCCTGGAGCCGTTCCTGCGAGACAACCTAGCTGCGCTCGAAGATGTATTTCCTCTCCAGCGCTACAACATCCGCGTCCTGCAATCTGCGCAAAAGGCGGTACTCGCGGAGCGGATCGCGGGCGTGGGCGGCGTGGTCGATTCCCCCGACGCCTGCAAGCGCATGGTCGTGGCCACGCTCACCAGCGCTCAGCTTCAACTGGTCGCCCGCTTCGACGAGGTGCTGTTTATCGACCGCTGGAGCCCGATGGAGCCCAAGATGGACATTGTCCGCAGGATGCCGCTGCGCTTCGATGGCAGTGACCAGGGTCTTTCAAAAGTCGTCTTTGCTTCGGATAAGGGCCAAGGCTTCGTAAGGTCGGGCGGCGTGTCTGCGGAGGGCGGCGGCTTTGTTTTGGACGGCGTGTCGATTGAGGAGATTGAG
>Ga0187893_10000707_pt1 | contig 85769 bp, 68 predicted proteins | sample MA1701074metaG_FD_139574 | JGI IMG/M metagenome (GOLD analysis project Ga0187893, IMG submission 139574) | White microbial mat communities from a basaltic lava cave in the Kipuka Kanohina Cave System on the Island of Hawaii, USA - MA170107-4 metaG ... | reverse complement strand
TCCACCCGACAATCACCCTTTACGGAACAACGCATACGGCTTGAAGGAGAAACAAAGAATGAGAGAGCTTCCATTCAGAACAAGAAACCACCACGATCCTGAATAGAAACTTAGCTGAGGCAACGAATCCACTTTCGAATAGAAACTTTCGTGAGGCAATTAGGTTGTATTTCCTTGTTGCTATCGGTACATTTTTGCAGGACACACAGAGATGACCACCAAACAATTCATCCGCGATTCACAATCGCTCCGATCATTCATCGCCGAAAGGCAGAATGAGGTAGCAACAACACACAAGAATGGCGCTTCTGGTTTCAGTACATGTATTTTCCTGACGGGTATTATGGATGAGGCAATCATGAATGCAGTCTCCTCCTTGAATCGGGATATGGTGCGCTTCGGTGAAGCACATGTTGCCGTGCTGGCAATGGGAGGATATGGCCGCAAAGAACTTTGTCCGAAGTCGGATGTTGATGTCATGATTCTCTATGATGCCGCGGCTGCCAAGAACACGGCCGAAGAATACGCCAAGGCCCTGTTGCATTTTCTTTGGGACGCCGGGCTGGATTTGGGTCACAGCGTCCGTACACTTGATGAAGCAGTGTCTTTGCACGGCTCCTCACTGGATGCCTGGGTTTCGATGCTGGAAAGCCGCCATTTGTGCGGCAGCCCTTCGCTCTCTGCGAGACTCTTCGATGTATTGCGTGAGCGATCGGCTTCGGATGCGTGGATCAGAAACGGGATTTTGGCGGATACGACCGCGCGCCATGAACGATATGGGAACTCGGTAAAACTTCTTGAACCGGATGTGAAAAAGAGCGCTGGCGGATTGCGAGATATCCATGCAGCTTTCTGGTTCTATCGGACGAAGAATACCAATACGATTGGTTATTCGCTGGAGAAACCAGCAACCGTCGTCTTCATCGACCAACTCGTGCAGGATGGTCTTCTCCTTCCTGACGGCGGAGCCTCCGCCCGCTCCGCGCTCGAATTTCTTTTGCGCACGCGCCACGAAATGCATTTCCTCAGACAATCATCCCAGAACACGCTCGAATACAACCTTCAGCGCGAGGTCGCCCAGGGGCTTGGCTTCGGACCAAAAGCGGAGCTTAATTCTGTCGAGGTGTTCATGCGTCAATACTACCTGCACGCCCATGTGTTGTCCCGGCTGCACAGGCGGGTGCTCCGCGAGTTTGAAGGTTCGGCGCGGAAGCAGGAGGAGGGGATAACAGTGGCAGAGGCCCTGATCGCCCGCGACGACTTGCTTTACTCCACAGTTCCAATCGTCAATGCACAGCAAATCTTCCAGGCGTTCATGGTCGGGGCAGAGAATGATCTGGAGTTTTCCCCGCTGTTGGAAACCGAGGTTGAGCGCGCCGTGGTTCTGATTACGGATGAGGTGCGAACGTCACCAGAGGTGGCGAAGATGTTTGGGAGGATTCTCCGATCACGACGCGTTGCTGAAACCTTGCGTTCCATGAACGACCTCGGCGTTCTCGGCGCTTATGTCCCGGAATTCGGTGATCTCGTCGCGTTCTTCCAGCACAACGTCTACCACTTTTTTACGGCGGATGAACATACGCTTCTTGCCATTGCCGCTGTGGAAAAGCTGAGAGAACAACCGGGCGTCCTTCATGAAGTGTTTCGAGGTCTGCGTCGCAAGGACATTCTCTATCTTGCAATCCTTCTTCATGACATTGCGAAGCCGCGTGGCGTGACCGATCATGAGATCACGGGTGTATTGATGGCAGAGGTGATTCTGACAAGGTTCGGGATGGAGGATGCCATTCCGGATGTGGCATTTCTTGTGCGTAACCACCTGGTGATGGAACAGATCGCCTTCAGGCGGAACATTCATGACCCGGCAACCATTCGCGAGTTTGCATCTCTCTTTGAAACTCCGGAACAGCTTGACTGCCTCTATCTGCTGACATTTGCTGATCTTTCCGCCGTAAATATGAGCGTTTGGACAGAATGGAAGGGGTTGCTGCTTCAGGATTTGTACCGGGCCACGAAGGAAGTTCTTGTCCGCAATATTTCCGGAACGGCCATCGATGCACACCACCAGCAGAAACATCAGGCGGTCATCGAATCGCTGATTGATGCGCTCGCCCCGTCGATCCCGCGGGCTGACGTCGAGCGACACCTGCGTGGTATCGGCAATGACTCTTACGCTGGCGTGTTTTCAAAGGAAGAGATGGAACAGCACATTCGTCTTGCTAACGAACCGGCGACAGCTTCCACATTAGTAGAACACCAGGATGGATATTCCGAGCTGACGGTGATCACGCGCGATGCCCCATTTGCCCTTTCGCGGATTTGTGCCGTGCTTGCGGCAAACGATGCAAACATTTTTGACGCCAACATCTTCACGCGTGAGGACGGTGTAATTATCGACATCTTCAGCGTGGCCGATGTCAGGTCAGGCGGGCGATTGTCGGGAGAGACATGTACAAAGATCTCCTCGGATCTTTCACCGGTGTTGGAAGGAACCTTGGACGTTGAGCACCTGTTCGCAGCCCATCGAAGGAAGTGGAAACGACGAAAGAAACTGCCGCCGAACCCGAACATCCGTCAGGATGTGGAGTTTGAGGAAACGGAACGGTACACAATCATTGATGTGTATACATCCGACTCGCTGGGACTTCTGTACCGGATTACGGAAACGATATCACGGCTTGGGATCGATATTTTCTTTGCCAAGATTGCAACGCGTGTTGACGGCATCGTGGATGCGTTTTATACACGTGAACGAACCGGCGAAACCCGGTACAACGAGGAACGCAAGCGTGTTATCCGGGCAGAGCTCTTGAAAACAATACGCAAGATTGCTGGGCAGGAATTAGAGTAGTTGGCTTACATCTGGCAGTATTCACCGGAAACGCGTACTTTGACTCGGCATCAACACTAAGGATTGCAATGCGTGAGTGAATTCCCAATCACTGATACGAACAAACTGAAGCGCTATCCGAATCGTGGACCGGTCCACCTAATGACGATGAAGGGGACTATGCGCTCCCCATCTGGGCGGGTCTTGTGCCACTGGCTTTGCAGGCAGACGGTGCGATTGATGATCCAAAGCTTAATCCCGGAATCAGGGTTCCGGATTATGTCCGCTCGTACACCAGAAGCGTGAAGCCCTGATGCCTTGGCGGATTCCATAACACAAAAACTCCGGCTCTCTGATTGTCTTCCATCAATTCCAAACCCATCGGCGTGTTTGACAGCGGCATCGGCGGCCTGACAGTCGTCCATGCTCTCACGAAACTCCTCCCTCACGAGAACGTTGTCTATTTTGGCGACACTGCACGCGTTCCCTACGGGCCGAAATCGGCACAGGTTGTTCGCGAATACGCTGCACAAGACGCTGATTTCCTGGTGTCCAAGGATGTGAAGATGGTGGTGATCGCCTGCAACACCGTTTCCGCAGTTGCGCTGGATGTGGTCCAGAAGCGGACCCGGTTGCCAGTGGTTGGAGTCATTCAACCCGGAGCCGACGCGGCGGAGAAAGCGACAATGAAAAACAGAATCGGCGTCATTGGAACCCGTGCCACAATAAACAGCAATGCATATGCTCATGCCATCAGACAGTTAAATGCGAAGGCGGAAGTGTTTTCACGGGAATGCCCATTGTTCGTTCCTCTTGCCGAAGAGGGTTGGATGGATCACAAGGCCACGGAGCTTGTTGCCCGTGAGTATCTCTTTCCTCTCACACTCGAACACATCGACACGCTTATTCTTGGATGCACACACTATCCCATTCTCCGCAATGCCATTCAATCTGCCGTTGGTGAAAGAGTGACGCTTGTTGATTCAGGCGAGGCCACGGCTGATGAGGTGGCGAGAGTCTTACAAAAGGAAGGGCTCAAGAATCCGAGCACGCTGCAGCCGCATCGGCAATTCTATGTGAGTGACATCCCCGCGAAATTTGCTGAAATAGGCGAGCGGTTTCTTGGTGAGAAAATGGGGCGCGTAGAAAAGGTGACCGCCTTCTAGGAGATGGGCTCCATGCTGGCGTGACGCTTGATATTTCTCAGCCCGCGGATCGAGTCAATTCTTCGTCGGATCTTCTTCATCCACCACTCTGTGAAAATCGGCGTCATCCGCAAGTTGGCCTTTCGTCTGCTCTTTCTGACCATGGTTTCAATGTTGTTTTCATTTCCGTTGAACGATGCTCGAAGCAGTTCAGAGATCGTTCCTTCCTTTGCCATATAACGCGCAAGCTCATGTCCCAGAAGATTGTAGGGAATAACCCGGAGTCCCGGAACGCCTTTCAGAAGTACCGACCTTTTTCTGTCAATTGCCTCACCACGGGAATAATACACATAGGATTCCGTGTTGCGAACTGATTCTTCCTTGAGAAATGCCGACAAGTTAAGGGTTCTCTTGTTTCTTGGATTGGCTCCCGCCATGCGCCTGCATAGGAGTTTGTTGTGCGTGTGCGTCGGCGACGTCAAGAATGTTGGGGGGTTGAACGCATGCACTGTGCAGTTTCCGATGATTGCTCCGGTAACTAGTGCGGCAAAACCTCCGCTGGAATTCCCGATAAGCGTTGTCCGTTGAACGCCTTCGCGTTTCTGCAGTTCCTTGATGGCCTCCGCAACTTCCCAGAAATCCGATCCAACGCCGGGAATCCCGCGCTGATAGATGATTTCATTGGGATCGACAAAGAAGAGCTTGCTGCATTGCAATTCCCCCGCGACTTGGCCGAAAGCAAAAGTCGGTGCTGTTGAAGTTCCTGCCATTGCCGCGAAGGTAATCAACAGCGATGTCCTGTCGGTACCGGGTTCCCACTTTGCATAAGGTGAGCTGATCATGGTGGATTTCCTCCTCATAAAGGATAAAGAAATCACCAGGCGAAGGTTGTGCGCCAGGCCATCTTAAAATGGTTGAAAACAGGCAAGAATCAAAGTTTTTTCCCCCAGTCAGTCTTGACGCAATATTCAAAGATACGATCCGAATAATTGCTAAAACGCGGGAATGAAATAGGGCTTTGGGAAAGAAGAGCATCTGTATTCCTTGAATCAAATAGCCGGTCGATGCTTACATACGGCAGAAGAGTGTCGAGTTGCGACATCATCGCTTCTTCGCGGCCCCGCATTAAAGAACGGCGCCGTTCAAATTCCTGTCGTGAAATAAACTCGATCGTGCGTGGACGGGAAAGAGGTGTGTGTTCATCGAAGTAGCGCAATGCGCGAAGAACGGTTTCTTCAAGCGTGGCCGCGCGCTGAGGTCCTGCGGTAATGTGAAACACTTTGCCCACGGATTCCGCCCGCTGAAGAATATAGACCATTGCGTCGTCCACCCAATCAATAGGTACGAGGTCCAATTTAGTGTCAGGCGTTCCGGGGACGTATGTGAGCAGGCCTCGTTGAAGAAGTCGCAAGGGAATATAGATGACATTGAATGAGCTTGTCTCGCCCGTGCGCGAATCACCGATGATGATGCTAGGCCGGAAGACCACCCAGGGAATCCTGGTCAGTTGATCGCGGACAAGACGCTCGGATTCGTTCTTGGATTGCTCGTAGGTATTGAAAAACTTCTGATCCATTTCCAGCTCATCCTCAAGGATCACCCCGGCTCGCTGTCCCGATACGGAAGAGCTTCCAATGTACGCGAAGCGTTGCAGGTTTCCGCTCTCCATGCACATGTGAGCAAGGGCAATCATTCTACGTGTTCCCCCGCAGTTGATTGTCCGCGCTTCATCAATCGGGTGATCAAAACGGATGGTCGCCGCGCCGTGAATGACATGCGTCGTCTTGCGCACCAGCTGTTCGATCTGATCACGCCTCAAACCGCAATGGTCAAGCCCAACGTCGCCAAGCATGCCCTGAACACGTTCGAAAGCGTCTTCGATTCCGTACTCCGTTTGCAATTCGCCCGCAATCGCACGGACACGATTCTGCGCATCCTCTTCATCTTCTCCGCGAACCAGGAGCGTTGCCGTTGAGCCGGGAAAACTGAGAAGAAGCCGGGGGAGGAGGTTCTTTCCCACAAGTCCCGTCCCGCCTGTAATAAAGAAGTGCGTTTGCATGCTTTAATGTATTATGATGCCCCGTTTAGAACAAGTCCTTCGATTGGAATCAAAATGCCGTGTTTGTATATTGAACCGCACACCCACAGGATTTCACAATGACCTCCGCTGAACGCAAAGAACATATTCAACGCATTCGCGCGCTTCCCCGACTCATCACATCGGTTGTCGAAGGATTGAATGATGCCCAGCTTGATACGCCCTACCGCATGGGAGGATGGACTCCCAGGCAGGTAGTTCACCACCTTGCAGATTCACATTTGAATGCCTTCATCCGCATGAAGTTGATTCTTACGGAGGACAAGCCAAGGCTCAAGACGTATGAACAGGATGAATGGGCGAAACTTCCCGATGGAAAAACAAGTCCCATTTCAAGTTCTCTTTCGATCCTTTCCGGCTTGCACGAACGATGGACATTGCTTCTTGAAGGACTCAGTGATGAGCAATGGTCAAGACCGGCAATCCACCCCGATTCAGGCGAGGTGACGATGGACTCTTTGTCAAGAACCTATGCCCTTCACGGTGAGAAACACGCCGGGCAGATCTCCGGCTTGCGCAAAGCGCAGGGCTGGTAGATGCGTTTCAGCATTTTTTGGTCTCGCTCATGAACAGCGCGGAGATTCTTTCCATCTTCAGACAGTCGGAGGCTCTCCTCGACGGTCATTTTCAATTAACCTCCGGTTTGCACAGTCCGCAGTATTTTCAATGCGCCAAGGTCCTTCAGCATCCATGCCACACTGAAAAGCTCTGTGCGGTAATCGCGTCGCATTTCAAAGGGTCAGACGTTGGCGTGGTGATTGCTCCGGCGCTTGGAGGGATTGTAGTCGGACAGGAGGTGGGCCGCCAGCTTGGAGTCAGGACTCTGTTCGCAGAGCGCAAAGACGGAGCAATGCAATTGCGGCGCGGGTTTGTCATTCACCCGGACGAACGTGTGCTGGTGTGCGAGGATGTGGTCACAACAGGCGGATCTGTTTCCGAAGTCATTAAAATCGTCCAGGCGCTTGGCGGCAAGGTTGCCGGAGTTGGATTTATCGTTGATCGAAGCGGCGGAATAGTCAGTTTTGGAGTTCCCCAGTTTTCCCTGCTGCAGATGGATGTGGTAACATACGAACCGCAAAAGTGTCCGCTTTGCAAACAGAGTATTCCGGTTGTCAAACCGGGCAGCAGGACTCAACAACATTCCATTACTCAATGAGATGAACATGCAGTGGCTTCGTAATATCGTCGGATTGGAATTCTGGTATCACGCTGTAATAGCGTTCGCCATCTTCGCCGTGTTTGGACTTTGTTCCCGCGCCGTACGTGCAGTGTTGCGATGGGTCAGCAAGAAGGTTCTCCCCAAAACAGAAACCGATCTTGATGACCGCATCGTTGGCGTGTTCCTGGACCGCGTTCGCCCTCTCATGCTGATTATCGGAGGTTATCTGGGCCTTTTGGAATTGCAGAAAGGAACCCCGAAGACAGATGAGATGGTCTTGCAAATATTTATGTATTGCGAAGCTACGTTATATGTCGTTGCAGTTATCATTGCGATAGGAGTTCTCGCTAGTATCGTCCGTGTTGTCAGCGAGTGGTACTTCGAAAAGAGTGACACATCTGGCGTTCTGAAGGAAACGCTGGGGCCCACGACCGGGAAGCTTGCGAACATTGCAGTGGGCTTCATCGGCGTCATAATTATTCTGGAACACTTCGACGTGAACATCGGCAGTCTGTTGGTCTCGCTGGGAGTTGGTTCACTCGCAGTTGCGTTGGCGGCGCAGGATACTCTTGCGAACATGATTGCCGGGTTTGTGATTCTGATTGATCGGCCGTTCCGGGTGGGTGACCGCGTTGAGCTGCCGTCCGGTCAGGTGGCGGATGTGATGTCGATCGGCTTGCGGTCCACCAGGATGGTGAATTTTGACAGCAATGTGATCATTCTGCCCAATGCCGAGTTGGTAAAGGGTCGCATTGTCAACTACTCATCCCCGTTCAATCAGACACGCGTTTTGTTGAGAATGAATGTCGCATATGGAACCGATATGGATCTGGTTCGACGCACGTTACTCGATGTGGCCCGCCAGCATAAAGACATTCTCCCTGATCCCGCACCCATTGTTGATCTAACAGCCCTTCATGACTCCTCCGTGGAGTGCACGTTAATCGCGCGGGTTCCTGATTTTTCACTGGCCGTTCCCATCACGAATGCGCTCCGGGAACAGGCCTACAGGAAGTTCCTCGCTGAAGGGATCGAAATTCCCTTCCCGCAACGCGTCATCCACATGAACCCCCGGAAAACACAGTGACACCGCCGGAGCTTCTTCAGTTGAAACGCGATGTGCTCTATCAAGGCCGCGTCTTTGACCTAATTGTTGATCAAGTGCAGTATCCTTCAGGCAATAAGGGAATTCGTGAAATTGCGCACCATCCCGGAGGTGCCGTGTGCGTTCCGATGATCGATGATCATCACCTACTTATGATAAAGCAATTGCGTTATCCGTTAGGTCAGCACATACTGGAGTTGCCCGCCGGCAAGCTCGATCCCGGTGAGGATCCGGAACGCGCGGCCGGGCGTGAACTTGAGGAGGAAACAGGATGGGTTGCCGGTTCAACCGAGAAGCTGACCTCAATCTATACTACCCCCGGGTTCTGCGACGAAGAACTTCATATTTATCTTGCCACCAATCTTACAAAATCTGCAAATGGTCCGAAACGCGAAGAAGGTGAGTTCAGTATGACCGTGCATCAAATAACGCTTGCCGATGCCGTTCGCATGGTGATTGATGGCGAGATCAAAGACAGCAAAACTATTGCGGGGATACTTCTTGCGGAACGAAAACTTCGAGGTGGCAAATGAACGAACGACAATACCGGCTTGATCTTAAAGAATGCATTGTCAGGAATTGTGGCGGGGAGCTTGCCGAGATTTCCTACTACGAGCGCAACAATTGGGCAACCGTCGAATTGGAATGTAATACCTGCAAGCGAAGGTTTGTTGTGAAGGTGGAATGCTGAGTTCGGATGATGAACCCGGTAGAACTCATACGCAAAAAACGCGATGGCAAGGCACTCACACGGGAGGAGTTGCAGTCGTTCATCGGCTCATTTGTAAAAGGCGACGTGGCCGACTACCAGATGTCGGCCTTCTTGATGGCCGCGTTTCTTAAAGGAATGACAGCCGAAGAAAGCGCAGTGTTCACCGATGTCATGCTCCACTCCGGTGAGGTCGTCGATCTTTCCATGATTCCGGGAATCAAGGTTGACAAGCACTCGACGGGCGGAGTAGGGGACAAGGTCTCCCTGATTCTCGCGCCAATGGTTGCCGCATGCGGTGTTCCGGTGCCGATGATTTCCGGCAGGGGTCTTGGCCACACGGGTGGTACTCTTGACAAACTTGAGTCCATTCCTGGTTTCCGGACCGATCTGAGTATCAAAGAATATCGAAGGGTGATCGAAGAGACCGGACTGGCGCTGATCGGCCAGACAAAAGAGATCGCGCCAGCCGACAAACGAATGTACGCTCTTCGCGACGTGACTGCCACTGTGGAGTCCATCCCGTTGATTGCCGGAAGCATTATGAGCAAGAAACTCGCGGAAGGAATCGATGCGCTTGTGCTGGATGTGAAAACCGGTAATGGCGCATTCATGAAGTCATATGATGACTCTCTGGCTCTTGCCCGGGCGCTTGTCGATATCGGCACAACAATGGGAAAACGCACACTGGGCTTTATCACGGGCATGGATCAACCGCTGGGAATGGCAATCGGTAACTGGACGGAAGTAGTCGAGTCGGTTGAATGCTTGCGCGGAAAGAACGTCCCCGATCTAATGGAAGTGACGTACGTCCTCGGAGGGGCAATGGTCTTTCTCGGAGGGAAAGCCGGCTCTATTGAAGACGGAATCAAACTCTGCCGATCCTCAATTTGGTCGGGGAAGGCGTACGAGAAGTTCCTCCAGCTTGTAAAGCGCCAAGGCGGAGATGTTTCTTATCTGGAGCAATTCTCACGCTACGAACGTCCACGGTTCACGTTTTCAATCGTAAGCAAGTCATCCGGGTTTGTTGCCGCGTTTGATACCATGCGTATCGGGCTTGTCGGGATCGAACTCGGTGCCGGCAGAATGTCCGTGGAGGAAAAGATTGACCCCAAGGCAGGAATTATCCTCCGGAAGAAAATCGGGGACGATGTGTCCGTCGGCGAAGAGTTGGGAATTCTTTATACGGACAGGGAAAGCGCGGGACTGCGGGCAATAGACGGGCTTGCTTCCTGTATTCATATTTCTCCCTCGAAGCCCGAAGCTCATCGGTTGATTCACTCTGTGGTGGAAGCGACCGGAGTGCGCACATGGGAATCCCCCGTGTTGTATTGACATTCAACGAAAAACGCGCTAATTTCTTCCAAGTTATGAGCCGTCAAGCCCCATTTACCCCGCGTATCTGCACCGTAGTTCATTAAGTTCAGTCAGGGATTTGCCGTGACATCCATAAAAGACATGCTGAAAGACCGCCCGGTGTTCACAGTGTCCAAGGATGCAACTGTCCAGCAAGCGGTGGAGCACATGGCTCGCAATAATATCGGTGCGGTCACTGTTATGGATGGCACGCGCCTCGTTGGTATTTTTTCCGAGCGCGACGTGATCAATCGCGTTATGGCGAAGCATTTGAACGCGGCAACTGCTTCCGTTGCTTCGGTAATGACTTCCAACATCGTTGTGGCAGATTCCGACGAAAGTCCGGTTTCATGCCTAAAGAAAATGAAAGCTGCAAACTGCCGTCATCTTCCTGTTGTTGAAGGCGACAAACTTGTTGGGGTGATTTCCCTTCGCGACCTTTTGCAGGTCGAGCTTTCCGAAAAGGACAGCGAATTGCAATTCCTCACCGACTACATGTTCCATGTCCCGCCGGGTGTGGAAAAGAAGTACCACCACTAATCACGGGAGACCGTAGTGCCAGTTGTGACATTTCATCACGAGCACCGTTCCTTCGATGTGGAGCCGAATACCAATCTGCGCGAGCTGATGCTCAAAGTGAATGTGCAGCCCTACAAGGGTCTCGACTTTCTCCTCAATTGTCGCGGGAATAACTTCTGCGGCACGTGTGCCGTTGAAGTTGTGGACAACAAAGGCGCGTCACCGCAGGGTAAGGATGAACAAGGCACGCTCATTGGCAATCTCGCCATTGCCCACGTACTTGAGAAGAACGTCCGACTTTCATGTCAAACGGCGATCACCGGCGATATGGTTGTCAAGACGCATCCCCTCCGAATGATTGATCGGAAGGCCACGAAGGAGCGATTTGCGCTTCTCGGCATGACGTCGTTTTTCGTCCTGGCGTTCCTGGGGATCTTTGTGTTTATGTTCCTGGACATGATCAAGATTTTCTGAAGTAGTTCAGTTTACGAAAATGTGTTGGGAGAGGGGAGTGAAAGGAACTCCCCTTTTGTTTTTTTGGCATCAGACAATCCATTTCGATTCAATCGGGGGACAATAGTCGTATCACATGCAAGGAGATCGCATCATGCCTGGTACCATGACCCCCGAGGAATTGAACGCGCTCACGGACGTTTTGAAAGAGCACCTGACCAATTTGAGGGGAGAGATTCTTGAAACCGATGACGCTGGATCAAAGCAAATGATGCGGGACAAAGAGGAGGTTCTCAGAACCATCCTCTTGAAGTTTGAGCGTCAAAGACAGGCGGCCTACCAACTGCTGAGGGTGTAGATCAGAAGCGGCTTTCCAGAATGTTAAGAAGTGCTTTGTGGAGATGCCCGTTGCTTGCCAGCACTTGAGGGGCATGTATCGTTGAATTGGTTCCAGAAAAGTCCGTCACCAAGCCCCCCGCTTCGCGGACGAACAGAATACCAGCCGCCATATCCCAGGGATTAAGATTCACCTCCCAGAACCCATCGAACCTGCCGGCCGCCACGTAGGATAAATCCAGCGCCGCCGAACCAAGTCGCCGCACGGCCTGTGCCTTGACCAAAACATTTATGAAGCGCTCGATGGTATTGTCGGGATTGCTTGCGATGTCATACGGAAAGCCGGTGACCAGCAGACTTTGAATCAGCTCTGATGACTTCGAGACATGAAGTCGCTTTCCGTTGAGATAAGCGCCCGAGCCTTTTTCCGCAGTAAACAGCTCATCGAGGTTTGGATCGTACACGACGCCTGCCATGAGCTCCCCCTTGTACTGTATCCCGATGGAAACACAGAAGATCGGAAGTCCATGGAGGAAATTCGTGGTTCCGTCTAAAGGGTCGATCACCCAAATGTAGTCGGATGAACCGCTGCCGCCGCTTTCTTCCGCGAGAATGCCATGCGAAGGGTGATGACGCTTGATGATGTCAATGATCTTCTTTTCCGCTGCGTGGTCAATCTCGGAAACGAGGTTGCGCTCCTCGCCTTTCTTCATTTCAATGTTCTTCACTTTGCCGACGCTGAACTTTAGGAATTTTCCTGCTTCTTTTGCGGCTTCGATTGCAATGTTAAGCATCAATTACCTTTCAATAGTCTCATCGAACGATGAGGGTCAATGACTGAAATATGGTATCGTCAAGGGGGTGGTTTGCCTCAGCACCGTAGCTCGCGTAATCGTACGCAATATCCAAATGATTCATAATGAAATCAAAAACCGATCCCGGAGAATCTTTCCTGCTCAACGCTTGGACGAGCTTAAAGAAACCGGTTGTATGAATTGCATATCCGGACGATATGTTGATGATTGGCTGAAGACTTGATTCGGACACAATCGGCTCACCGTTCATCCTCTCTATGATTCCGATGATTGGAATATCCAGAAGAAGGCCGAAATCAGTCGTTGAGGGTCTGACTTCAGCGGAACCGAGACCCGACCCGATTATTGGTCCTATGCTCGAAAGGGCTTTGCCAAAGCTCATACCGAATCCAAGGCGAACAAAGTAATCAACACCGAGCGCGACAGTGACTGCTTCAGCGCGTTCGTAGGCGGTAAAGGTCCCAATAGGATCAGGCCCGCCAGAACCCGTGCGCGTGAACGTGCCGAGATTCATATCAACCCTTGAATACCAAACTCCCAAAGCAAGAGGCATTGGCAGATCGAGAAGCCCGCCGAAGTCATAACCGGCGCCAACAGCCCAAACATTGTACGTAAGGTCATCCAACCGAAAGGAAGGGAGCCATTGTGTCTTGTGAGCATATGAGGTCCCGGTGAAATAGCCTGCGAGACTGAACACTCCGAGTTGCGCCGGATTCGCAATCATGTTGATCGCGTTGTTCGACGGGACTGCGGTTGCGTTGTTTCCCCAACCATTTGCTTCAGGAGAGGAACTAATGAGAAGAAACGGGACGGCGGCTTCGCCCTGAGCAAGAAGCGTGTTGATGGAAGTGAGCATCAGAGCGCACAATAAAGCCAGGACGGTGAATCTCATGATCGGGACACGGACTTTGTTGGGTTAGGGAACTGAGAACTCAGTCAGTTCCCACGTGAGGGAGGAAGACGAGATGATAGCCCCGAATGAACTGACCTGCCTGATTATCCCGACCCCGGGTGCCAACCAACTGATTCTTCGACCTGATTGCCCCCAAGGTGTCGTCCATCTTTGATCGATGACATAAGTGGTTGGAAAAAAGCCCGCTTGAACGCGCACCGGCTCAATGGCGATAACCATACTTGAATCCAGATAGCCCCGATTGGTCTTCCATTGGTCTCCAAAACCAAGAGGGAAAAAAACGTCACTCAACCCGAATTTCGACGGAGCTCTCTCGATCATCATGAGCGAGTCATTGGATAACACAACATGTGTTGATTCTGGCACGGAGTGAAAGCTATATGAAGAATACCAGTACGTGCCAAGATGTCCCCCGATGAGTGTGTCTCTCAGCGCCCGTGTAGTCATCGTGTCCAGAAATCCAAAATTCGGATCATCAAAGGTGTACGTCCACCGGCAACCCTGGCGATACGGAAAACCAGTGGACAAGAAATCAGGCATCGGGCCATCACGTTGAAAACTCAATGACACATTCCCGGTAAAGTTCTCGAGCAGGATGGAAGCGTAACGGGGTTTGAGCCCTGTAAGTCTGACGGCTGTAAGAGTCGTATCGCTCTTGAGCGTATCGTGTCTGATGACGTACCACAGCGAGTCTCGAACCTCAACGATCCCCTGCCCGCCGCCATAACCGGAGACAGTGAATCGGACATAAAGTTCCGGTTCCGAGAATGAAATCGCCTGATCCCTGCTGAATGAAAAATCGGTGGCAGCAACTGCGAAGGAAAGAGTGTCGTTGGTGTTCCGGGTTGCGATGACATTCTCGGGCTCGCGTGGTGGAATTACGCGGGCATTTTCATTACAGCCGGTGAGAGCTGCGAGGAGGGTGAGAACTGCGATGTTCGCACGCATTCTTATCACGAGAATTGGGCGGTCCTAGAAAAAAAAGTGTGTGAAAACAAATTAAGAGCCGGTTTCGGGAAAGCTAAGCTGGTGAACATTCCGGTCTTCTCCCATCCAGAAATCCACCTTGTTGCCCTCGGGTGTGTGGAGAAGATCGAACATCCCGTTTGAACGTATGGCAGATTCGATGCTTGATTTGTCAACATGATACTCGGGAGGGGGAAAAGAATCCAGAAGGAGGTGTCCCAGATGACTGAGGAGGAGTGTATGAAATTCCAGTTGTGAGAGATGCGGGTGCCAGATGCGCGATCCCTGAATGAACAATTGCTTGCTGAATTCAGATAACTCGATTCCTTTTTGGAGACGTTGCTCCGGGGTCATTCTCCGAAGTGTCTTAATATAAAGCTTGCGATGTGGTCTGGGTTTTAAGTGCATACGTGAAAGCAAAAAAAATGGGGATACTGTGTCCAATCTATCGGCGGCGCTCTGACGTCTTCCGCGCAAGCACCTTCTTCAGCCGGTCTGCGTGAATGGTGTTGATTCTGAACCGAATCGTAATCTTGTCGTTATTATACTTCTTTTCGAGCACTTCCGCCATATCATAAATCTCAGAGATTATCTGGTAGTCATGCTGGCTGAATGTCATGGTTTGCTCGGAGATGTTCGCATCCAGCAGTTTCATGATTTGTGCTTCGAGCGCGCCAATGTTAATGCCCCGCGATGCCGCGATGAACACCGCGTTCTCGTATTGCTGGCCGAGCCGCGCAATGAGTGAACGGTTTTCCAGTCGGTCAACCTTGTTGAACACCATGATGGTCGACTTTCCTTGGGCGCCCAGATCAAGAAGTGTTTCGTCCACCACGGCAATCTGATCCTCAAAAAGCGGATGGCTGACATCAACGACATGAAGGAGAATGTCCGCGTTGGTTACTTCAACGAGGGTGCTCTTGAATGAGGCAACGAGATGATGCGGAAGTTTGCGGATAAATCCCACGGTGTCGGAAAGAAGAATCCTGTGAGCCGGTGAAAGTGTCACGAGGCGGACAGTTGAATCCAGCGTAGCGAATAATCTGTCTTCGACGAGAACATCTGCTTGCGTAAAATGACGCAGGAGCGTGGACTTGCCGGCGTTGGTGTACCCTACAAGCGCTACTTGTGGAAGCTGTTCCCGACCCTTGCGCTGGACGGCGCGTTCTTTCGCGATGCGGGTCAGTTTGCCGCGCAAGTGGCTCAGTCGTGAGCGGATTGCGCGGCGGTCAGTTTCAATCTGGGTTTCACCCGGCCCCTTGGTCCCGATGCCGCCGAATTGTTTTGAAAGGTGCGTCCACTGACGGGTAAGGCGCGGCAGCATGTATTGGAGCTGCGCAACTTCTACCTGTGTCTTTGCCTCGCTGGTTCGCGCGCGGGATGCAAAGATGTCAAGTATAATCCCGCTCCGATCAACGATCTTGCACTTGATGACGCGTTCCAGGTTCCTCACCTGTACAGCGGAGAGGTCATCATCAAAAATGACAATGTCGATCTTGTCCTCGTCAACGATGGCTCCAATCTCATCTGCCTTTCCGCTTCCGATGAACTGAGCAGGGTCGATGCTCTGTCGCTCTTGAATTATGCGATGTCCGACGTCCGCACCTGCCGATTCTGCCAGCAAGGCAAGTTCATCAAGAGATTCCTCGACGCGCGATCGCCGGGCTGAGGGCGTCACGACTCCCACGAGGATAGCGCGTTCACGCCGGTCCGTGTCGAACATCTGCATAATCAGGAAGCCGGTTTATCTGAAGAGCGTGCGCGGCTGATAAGCATTTCTGTAATGGCACAGAGGAGAGTGAGGACAACGAAGTACTTCCACAACTCAACACCAAAACGTGACTCGAGAACGGCGGCGTTGATTGTTTGTGCCGATGGAAGATGAGTAATCTGAGCGGGTGTAACGCCGATGCTAGTGAAAAATGCTTCCATCTCTTCTCCGGTCGCTCCACGGAGATCGGACTCACGCGGATCAATGTTGACAGCCGCGGCAAAGAGAAGACCGTTGTGCCCGCTGGACCCGTCCTGTCGGATTTCATATATGCCTGACTCCATCGCACGGGGCATCGCAAATACAGCGATCCCGCCGCCTATGCGCTGGGGAAGAATTCGCTCTTCGATTCCTGAAGGGGCGCGAAGAACAAAGTTATCCTGGCCGGCATACTCGCGAAGCCGGACGCGAGCAGTTACATCATGTCCTACGATGGATGATGGATTGGAATTCTCATCGGTTGCGAGGTAGAGAATCGAGCGATACAACAACGGTGCAAAGATTCCTTTTGTCGGAAAATCAGACGAGACAAGTCCGGCATCCACCGAGAAAAGAAAAACTCTGCCGGAATCCGATGGGTATTCAGTGAGAAAAGCCGAGCCGTCAGACAGGCGGATGATCTCGTTGCCGGTTACCCCTGCGGTTGTTTTCAAGGAAGAAAAAACTCTCGGAGATTCCACCGATGGCTGTTGCCTGGCGGATTTCCGGCTGTCCTCGAAGAGGCCTGAAAAAACCGGATGAGCAAGGTCAATCTTATCAAAGGAAACAAACCCCTGGTCCTGTTGTACCGGCGATGATTGTGCGGGCTGTTGCACCCGCGGGATCCCGAGATTTCTGAATAATGCTGTGTTGTAGTTATCAACAATGACATCTCTGCCGGGAAACAGAATCAGTCCACCTCCGGACTTTACAAACCGTGCAAGCCGTTCGGACTCGCCGCTGGAGAAGTCCCTCACGTTACAACAGACAATAACATCGAACTTGGAAAGATCTGTTGCCGCGAATTGTTGTTCGGGAACGGTGGCAATATTGAGGAGGCTTTGTTGTGCGGAGTCTTGTCCTGCGCCCAAAGCCGGCAATGCAAACCTCGTATCATCACCTGAGCCGGCAAGGAGAACACGCACGCGTTCAGGCGCGGCAAAGGAAAAATACCTTCGGTTGTCCGGTTCAAACTCATCGTCGAGCTGGGTATATCCGGTTACGACGCCGCGGTGCTTTGGAGTGATGGAAAGGGAAGATGCCGATGAGCCACCTGCCGGCAAATTCACGAGTTGTTGCGCCACGCGGGCACCGTCCATGTACACACCCATTAATCCGTTCGTCAGGGCCGTTGTTCCGAAGTTGCGTGTTGTGGTCTCCAGGAAGACGGGTTTGCCTTGAGTAATGATCTTCGATTGGACATCCAATTCAGTCACGGCCACGTTGATTCTGGCTTCGGGATCAAGGTTGGCCATAAAAACGCGAACGTTATTGCCGAAGAGATCGGTACTGTCGCCATGTTCGCCGTCCACGGCGAAGTGTGATGCCTGGCCATCGGTGAACAGATACACTTCCTTGTTGAGATTCTTTGCTTCGTCGAGGAGCCGGGCCGCAACGCCGAATGCATCCCGGTATGTCACATGGATTTCTCCGGATTTCATTTCATCAATCATGGAGGTGAATTGATCGGTCGACCTGAGTCCATGGATGTTGGCCGAAGTGCCTCCGACTGAGGAAAGAGGTAACACGAAGGCCTCGTCACCCTCCTTCAACAAGTTCAGGACAGTAACGGACATTCTTTTGGTCTGGTCAAATAGAACACCGCCGGAGTTTCTTGTCGTCATGCTGGGTGAGTCATCAAGCAGAAGGACCATGCTTGTTTTGGCGCGTCCTCCCAGATCACCAGCGAACGAACCGCGCAATGCCGGGCGCGAAAACGCAAACACGAGGGCGATAATCATCAGTGTGCGCAATGCGAGCAGGATCCATTGTGTGATCTTCACGCGTCGCATTTTGGTGCGCTGCAACTCCTTGAGAAATCGAAGCGTGCTGAATTCTACCGTCTTGAGCTTGCGAAGGTTGAGAAGATGGATGATGAGAGGAATGGCAGCTGCCATCAACCCAAACAGAAGAAAGGGATTAAGAAATGTCATGGACCCCGTTGGTGTACATCGCCGGAAAAATAAATGATGAAGGAACGTTTAGCGCCGGTACTTTCTGTAAAAAAATATAGGACATATCAGGGTTGAAAAGCAACCGCGGCGAGATTGCATTTCCAAGTCAAAACTGATACCTTTTCCTGCATTCATCACACTAGAAATCGATCATTGCCGCTACATGCTTTTCGCAGTCTGCTGATGGTGTTGTTGTTGCCGGGTGCAGTTCTCCCGGATTCCCTTCTTGCCCAATCTCCGATTGATTCTTCCCTGTCATGGAGAGGCCTCTTTCCACATCCTGTCCAACGCAGGCCCAGGGTTGCGCTTGTTCTTAGCGGCGGCGGCGCACGAAGCATTTCCCAAATCGGTGTCCTGAAAGCGTTGAAGCGGCACAACATTCCTGTAGACTTTATTGCGGCAACGAGTCTTGGCGCCGTTGTGGGCGGGTTGTACGCTTCAGGGTATACTCCTGCGGAGATTGAATCGCTCGCGTTATCAACGAACTGGGATGAAGTGCTTTCCCTTAGCGATGAAATCCGAAGACGGGACCAATTTCTCGATCAAAAAATTGTCGATGATAAGAGCTTTCTCGCAGTGCGGTTCGAGGGCCTTGAACCGGTTATTCCGTCCGCGGTATCCTCCGGTCAGCGTTTGACGGACTTTCTGAACACGATAGTGCTTCAATCGTTGTATCACCCCAACCCGACGTTCGACGAATTGAAGATACGATTCCGTGCTGTTGCAACCGATCTTATTTCCGGTCGGAGAATCGTGCTCGACCGGGGTTCACTTGCTGAAGCCCTTCGGGCAAGCGCTACCGTTCCGCTCCTCTTCGAACCTGTCGAGCGGGATTCATTTCATCTGATTGATGGGGGGATCGTTACAAACATCCCTGTTGATATTGCAAAAGCGGAAGGGTATGACATCGTCATTGCCGTCAATTCAACCAGCGGTCTCAGAAATAGGGATGAAATCAATGCGCCATGGGAAACTGCTGACCAGATCATGGGCATCATGATGCAGGCGGGGAACGAACGCCAGCTTGCCGACGCGGATATTGTCATCACGCCGGATATCAGGCGGCACCTCGCATCGGACTTCACGGGGCTGGACTCAATGATTGCACGGGGCGAGGAAGCCACCGAACTTGTTGTTCAGTCAATTCGCTCACTCTACGAAAAGAAGAAGGCCTTGCTGGGGCGAACACCGACCCAGGACGAGCAGGTTCAATTGGTGGTGAAGCCTTCCGAAGTGAACATAATCCGTGATGTCAAATTGAGCGGGTGCTCGGTTCTTTCCGCAGATTCGCTCCGCGGGCTGCTCACGCAGCTGAGTAGTCAACCGCTTGATCCGCTGAAGGTTGAAGCGTCGCTGGAGGATGTTCTTCGCGCTTACAGGGCCCGGGGATACTCGCTCGCGCGAATGGAAACCACAACTTTTGATTCATCCACCGGCATGTTGAGCATTGGCATTGATGAGGGTGTCATCAGGCGACTTGACGTGCAGGGAGGGGTTCGCACACAGGATTATTTCCTCTTCCAGGAGTTTCCGTTGGTTGTGGGGGACATTTTTGAGATTCACAAGGCGAATACCGGCATCGTAAACATCGCCAGCACGAAGTTGTTCGATTATGTTTATCTGGAGACTTCCTATCCTGATGATCAACTGCTTGTGACAATTCGCTTGCGTGAACGGCCCAGCCAGCTTGTGCGGCTGGGCGTTCGGGTGGACAACGAGCGCAATCTTCAGGGATTGATTGATATTCGTGACGAGAATTTTCGCGGGTCGGGCGGCCAGTTGAGTTTTACGGCTTCCGGTGGTGGAAGGAATGTTGATCTAAATCTTGAGTACAAGGCATACCGGCTGTTCAGCACCTACCTCACGTTTGGCGTCAGCGCGTATTACACCTCCTTTGATTCGTATGTCTATTCTGATGTTCCGGGGTTGGGGCCTGATCGTTTTGAGCGGCAACAGGTGGGAGAGTATTCCGACATCCGGCTCGGGGGACGACTTGTGCTTGGAAAGCAACTTGAACGACTTGGCGCGATCAGCGCTGAGTTCAGCGTTGAGGATTCACGGATCAACAACCTTCAAAATGTTCCTCAGCTTGAAGACCGCTTCCTGATGACCCTGCTGAAGATTGGCACTTCCGTCGATACGAAGGATTTGTATCCCTTTCCAACATCCGGAACAGGGTTCTCGATCTCATACGAAATTTCATCGCAAAGTCTCGGCAGTGATATCGGCTATAACGCGCTCAGGGGAATGTTCGAGAGCTTTTCAACATGGGGCGAAAGCCATACCTTGCATCCGCGGATCACATTGGGTATAGCTGACAAAACCATGCCGCTTGGTCAGCAATTCAGGTTTGGTGGAAGAGAGGTGCTCTTCGGACTTCGCGAGGATGACAGGCGGGGGAGGCAACTTATCCTGTTCAATCTGGAGTATCGGTACCGTCTGCCGGTCAACATCCTGTTCGAAACATATCTTCGCTTGCGATATGATCTCGGATCAATCTCCGAGCAACCCGAGGATTTCAAGCTCAGCACGTTCAAGCACGGCTTGGGCGCCGAAATTGCATTCGATACGCCTGTCGGGCCCGCAATCTTTACCGTTGGGAAAAGTTTCTTCTTTGTGCGTGACCTTCCGGAGAATCCCATACAGCAAGGCCCCTTGCTTCTTTACTTTATGCTGGGGTACCCGCTGGGAAGCATTGCACCGTGACAATCCCGCTATGGTTTTTTGTTTGTGTTCTTCTATATTTCACCCAGGAAATTTTTCATCCATACATTCCGGAAATGCCATGACTACCAAGCCGCCCCCAAGTGTCAAGCCATCGACAGATGCGCATCTTGAAAAGATTGCGTATGCCAGCGTCGAAAACATTCCGACGGTCGAGCCGCACGATCGCGACCGGCTGGCCTACAACGTCTGGCGGTTTCTTCAGTTCCGAAGGGATCCTTTGGAGATCGCAGTTCGCAGTGCCGGTGCACGGCTGCTCATCAGCGAGCAGGAAGTCATCCAAAAGATCACCCAGCGTCTTCAACAAAGCGGAGTTCAGCTCTAACCGACTGGCATGGAAACATTCCTGCTGGCGTTCATACCCTTATTCGTAGCCATTGATGTCATCGGAGTTCTGCCGATCTTCGTTTCCCTCACCGAGGGACTCGATGTTCACCGCAGAAAGGTTCTCGTCATCGAAGCAACGGTTACCGCGTTCATTGTTTCTCTTGTATTTCTTGCCGCGGGAAAACTTCTCTTTTCCTTTCTCGGAATTACGGAAAGCGACTTCCGTGTCGGAGGAGGCATCGTGTTGCTGGTATTTGCAGTGAGCGATCTTCTTTTTTCCAAGGACCGCAAGCGCGACCAGGAAACTTCCGCAGGTGTTGTTCCCATTGGCATCCCCCTGATCATGGGACCGGCCGCGCTCACAACGATCATCATCCTTGTGGATTCGCACGGTTACTTCTGGACGATTCTCTCGATCATGGTCAATATGGCGATTGTGTGGTTTGTGTTTGACCATTCAACCAGGATCAGCAAGGTTCTGGGCCCGGCGGGTTCGAGAGCGATCGGCAAAGTAGTTTCTTTGTTCCTCGCTGGGATTGCGGTGATGATGATCCGGAACGGAATTACTGAAATGATGAACAGGTAAGTCAGTGGATTTGGGACTAAAGGGCAGGGTTGCAATCGTTGCCGCGGCGAGTCAGGGGTTGGGCAAAGCAACGGCGTTGGGTTTTGTCCGTGAAGGAGCCCATGTAGTCATTTGCGGTCGCGACAAGAAACGCATCGAAGCGGCGGGGAAGGAGCTTCGCCAGCACTGTGCCTCAAAGAAGCAGACCGTTCTTCCTGTTGTTGGAGATGTTTCCCGCTTGAAGGATGTTAAACATGTTGTCAAGAGCGCGGTAGAGAAATTCGAACGCCTGGATATTCTTGTAACGAATGCAGGAGGCCCACCCTCGGGCTCATTTGCAGACCTCAGTGACGACAAGTGGGAAACTGGTTTTGCTCAAAATCTTCTGAGCGTCATCCGGTTCATGCGCGAGGTTCTTCCCGTTATGCGGAAACAACAGTGGGGAAGAGTGATCAACATTACGTCACTGACAGTGAAACAGCCGGTGAATGACCTGATTGTTTCTTCGACCTTACGACCCGGGATTATTGGCATCGCAAAAGTGCTTGCAAATCTCCACGCCAGCGAAGGTATTACGATTAATAATGTTGCGCCGGGATATATTATGACGGGAAGACAGGAAGAGCTCGGGAAAATGCGGGCAGGGAAGAAAGGTCTATCGTTTGATGAATACGTCCGTGATGTGACGAAGGAAGTTCCGGCAGGCAGGTTCGGCACGCCGGAGGAACTTGCCAACGTGATTGTGTTTCTTGCCTCCGAGCGCGCCAGCTATGTTACCGGCACTACCCTCAGTGTTGATGGCGGACTGGTAAAATTCCTTCTCTGATTCACCGATCCCGCGGCGCTGTCTCTTCAGTTACACGACCCGCCGATATGAGTCTGCCTCAATGAGTATTGGTTGTTCGTCCACGGGAACTGCAACTCCGGCCAGCTGTGGAAATGCCGCGAGTGTTTTTCCCGGGACAACAACGGAGTTTTCACTACTCAGAGCGGAAACAAGCTGAACCGCGTTTGCGATTGCTCTACCCTGCGTTGTATTGTTGCAAATCACCGTTACATGTTTGCATTTTGGTGTGAGGATCTCCAGCCGCCGTGTCAACTCTCTGACTTCCCTGTTATTGTAGAGATAATCATATCGCGCGTCCAGTTCGTTCTTCATCCAGCCATGTTCATTACGACCATGAAGCCGGATATATGCAGTGTCCCCGGTGAAGCCGGTGCTAAAGGGCATGAGCTGTTTGATGCGCGGAAGGTCGGCGTTAACAGTGCCAAGTTTGTGTTCCGCAAGAAACCCCGCCAAGCCGGGATAGTTCCATGATTCATGTCTGAATTCAACATGCATCGGGAAGCCGGCGAAGACTTCGGAGAGTCTCATTAAATGGTATCGGTGAGCGCTTGTGCAGGTAAACGCGTATGGAAACTGGATGAGCAACGTGCCAAGCCGGTCGGCTTTCAACAACTCCTGGAGGACCGAGCGGACGTTCTTTGTTAGGGCGGGTTTAATTTCCTTCCGGTGTGTGAACGACTGGTGAAGTTTTACATTGAATTGAAAGCGACGGTTGTCCGCTACGGCGCCGATCCATTCCCATGCGTCATTGCAGGTCAACGCTTCGTCCCAAAATGTCGGGCGCACTTCAACGACGTCAAAGAACTGCGCGTAGTGATGGAGCTTCTGAAGGGAGTCCATGTCCCCGTCGGGATAGAATACCCTGTCAAACGACTCATGATCCCAGCCGCCGGTGCCAATCAGGACTTTCGGTTCCTTCTTCATATTGCCTCCATTTAAAAAAAAGTTCTTGACAGCGTCACCCCAATTCCGTATTATTGCAAGCGCAATATATGACATAATTGTCGTTCTGTCAAGTGTACCGCAGACAAATCTGTCTTTGAAAGGAGTACAGCATGAAATCCACCATCGGTGATCGCGTACGCGAGGCGCGCGAAAGGAAGCAACTTGACCAGGGAACATTGTCCGAGAAAATCGGCGTGGTGACGCGAACGCTCCAGCGTTGGGAAAAGGGGGAACAGATCCCAGACGGGCTTTCCCTCACCAGGATTGCCAAGGCGACCAATGTTCATCCTCATTGGCTTTTGACCGGTGAGGGGGAAATGTATCAGATGCCCTCGCGGCCTTCAAATGTTTTCCGGCTTCCTGTGGATAGAAGGAGAGAGCGACTTGTGGACCTCCCTCTGATCTCTTCTGTGCCGGCGGGCAAAACAGCAACGATGTTTCATCCTGACTACACGGACGATGTTGTAACGGTTGATGACGTGAAAGACCCACAAGCATTCGCGCTGAAAGTAAAAGGCAACAGTATGTCACCAAAGATTGAGGATGGCGATGTGGTCATTGTGAGTCCGGCAAGGGAAGTCCATAACGGGGATATTGCAGTCGTCCGAGTTGGCGGTGAAGATACACTGAAGAAAGTGAAGTTTGAAGGAAACTACGTTCATCTGATTCCGTTCAACCCGGACTTCGAACCGGTGACGGTGAAAAAGAAGGATGTGAACTTTGTTTGGAAAGTGGTGAAAATGATTAAAGAGCTGTGATTGGTAAAAATTGAAACTCTTCAGAAGTCAGTTTGTGATTGACATGGCCTCTTTTCGGTTGAGCGAGAAGTCTAAGATCATCTGCCTTGACTTTCGGTGTCTGCTCATGTAATTTGCACCATCCATCCTATCCGCCGATCACAACACCACCCAAAGGAGGCCATCATGATCTTTATTCTCTGTGTTATTATCTCTCTGGGGTCGTTCTTCCTGTGGCGCGCCGCCGCGAAACGCGTAGCCGAGATGACCAACCGTATTCCCGTGAACGTGCTCGCGCTTGTCAGCGTCATCTTCGCCCTGTTTTCCCTGATGCAGTGCTTCACCGTCATCCCCGCCGGCAATGTCGGCGTGGTGGATTTCTTCGGCACCGTCTCCGAGAAACCCTTAACGCCGGGTATCAACCTCGTTAACCCGCTCGCTCGCATCGTTAAGTTCTCAACACAGACGCAGGAGCACAAGGAGTCGATGCAAGTGCTTTCGCGCGAAGGTCTGACCATCGGACTGGAAATCAGCATGCTTTACCGGCTGGAGTCGAACTCCGCGCCCTCCGTTTATCAAACAATCCTGGGTGGAGACTACGCCAACATCGTCCTGATTCCGCAGTTTCGGTCGATCAGTCGGGCGGTGACAGCAAGCTTCCAGGCAAGCGCACTGTACTCCACGGAACGGGAACGGCTGGGCGTTGGAATTCAGACCGAGCTTGCAAAGGCGGTGGAACCGCGCGGTATCATCGTCGAGTCAGCGCCACTCCGCAACGTGGCGCTACCGTCCCAATTAACGGAGGCCATTGAGCAGAAACAGCGCGCCGACCAGGAGAGCCAGCGGATGGAGTTCATCCTTGCAAAGGAAAGGCAGGAGGCGGACCGCAAACGCATCGAGGCAAAGGGCATTGCGGACTTCCAGTCGATTGTCGCGCAGGGCATAAGCGAGCAACTGCTGCGCTGGAAAGGCATTGAAGCGACGGAGAAGATCGCCGCCTCACCCAACACAAAGGTTGTCATCGTCGGGTCTGGGAAAGACGGCCTGCCCATCATCCTCGACACGAAGTAGCATCATGCGAATGGAGCTGGCGTGGAACGAACTCAATACCTGAGCAACTCTGCTTCACAATGGCCTCACCAGACGATGTGAGTAACAGTGCCACATTTGTTATGTAACGTTTTACGCCTACCTCTGGTTGAGTTGCACCATGTGATCACAGAGAAGGCGAAGTTCATTATGCAACTCTTTAAGCTTGTTGAGTGTGTAGATTGTCTCTTCGAACTTCGAACCATCAGTGTAGGTTACTTGATATAGATATGTCTCTCGAGGAGTATTCATAGTGAGGCGGGGATTTTCAAGGAAGGCTGAGACTTCGTCCAAACTTCGAAAGACTAGCGGTGTTGATTCGTGCCTTAGGATCAATCGAATCTCTTGAGGCAGCGCGCTGAGTTTTGCACGAACACGATCTAAGTAAGAGTCGACAGCGGGTTGGCCAAGAGGTTAATGAGTTTCTGGGCTACTTCTGTATGCTTGGTTCTTGTGAAGTCCCTTTCGAATGTTGCTGCCAGGTGAGCTTTCTCAGCTTCTGGTGCATCGTCAGAGTAATCAACGGTTAGACCAGATTCTCGAAAGGCTTGGACAACCTTATCCTTGGGAACATAGAAGAGATCAATTCCCCGGCTTGAAACCAGCTCACGAGCCGGCTCAGTGAAGTCTCCCGCTACAATCATGCCGAGGAATCTAGCGGTTGGATATGAGCCGCGCATAGGCAAGAGCTTGCCACTGTCATCTCTTGCCTTGTCCTTTGAATGTCTCGCCCCCCTGCGCCATGCACATTCGACGAATGCAACCGGAATTCCAAGTCTATCTGATTGTCCGTTGAGTTCAAGCACGAAGTCATAGTCAACGGAATTTCCCTCGCCATCTTCCCAAACAATCTTCTCACCCCGAACGGGACGGTCTATAAACCGATTGTCCAGAAACAGATCAAGGTGTGATCTGACTTGGATCAACAATGGGAATACAAAGTACTCCTCAAACCAATCTCCAATGAGTTGTCCCAATTTGTGTCCGGCAGAAGTAGTCTCATTCGCTGAACGTGGCATTTCTTCCTTTCATCAGGTAACAATAAGAATGCCTTCCTGCAAAGGCACTCGGTGCTTTCGATTCTTCCATTTGATATTCCTGTCTCTGAGCTTACTAAACGAGTATTCTTTGAATCCCGAGGCTAACGCAAGCTGACCGAACCACTCGTGCACAGGAACGTAAACACCGTAAGGAGCAGAGTCCCCAATTACAAAGTGTATCTTTGCGGTATCTTTGCATACTCTTCGCAATTCTCGCCATGCCTCCCCCATATCTGCAAAGTATGACGCAATCATCGTGTGGTAGTGTTTCTTTCCGCCGTGGAGAAGTCTTTCGGTTGCAAGGTTTTGGCAAACATCTGCGAGAACTTTTCTAATTGGTCGTAGCGTTTCGCGAGCCAATACCTCTTCAAGATCAACCTTGTCAATAGAAGCATGCTGTGAAGAAGAGACGATGAGATTTTTCCTTACCGCGTCATGCAAATCACTCCACGATTGAACCTGTCCCCAAAACGACATTTCAAATCTTGTCGCGTCGGCATAGTCGTAGTTGTTGGCATAGGGTGGAGAAGTGATAACAACATCCACTGAATCTGAGGGAACACTTTCGCATCTTCTGGCATCTCCAAGCACAATCTGAGCAAGAGTAAAATCGCTCTCTTCCTTCATCGCCACCATGTCAGTTCTCATTAGTCGAACCTGTCCGAGGAAGGCATCGAATGGATCGGCTATAATCTTCTTAACCTTGTTGGGAAGAATGTATTGCCACTGGGCCGTTCCCGCTGAGGCAGTAGGCCTGAGTATCGCTGTTATCGCCAGCCATATCAACTCAGAAGCTGGTGTCTCATCCGCCGTGTTGGCCCAAGTGATCTTCAGAGCGTCAAGCTGTTGAAGTGCCTCAGGTGAGTAGCATCGGGTAATTAAATCGGGGTATTTTGTTTGTATAGCCTTCTCGTTTCGTGCCTTTTCAATAAGATCATTTGCCCTTTGAAGAAATGAATCTGAAGAAGTTCCCCAATACAGTTTTGCCTGACATACCCGGCGAACGAAGTGATGAGCTTCGATTCCTATGCTTCTGACCCGCGTAGTGTCAGATGCCAAAAGGGTTGTTCCAGAACCTGCGAATGGATCAAGCACGAGACCATTCTGGCGGATTTCGGCACCCTTGATAATTGACTGAGCCCATTCGGAAGCAAAACCAGCTGAATACCGAAACCACCGATGTATCGGCAACCTCATATTGTCTAAGAAGGTCCCCGAACGCTGAAATTGGGCCGAAGCTCGACTAACTAACCGTGCTGGCTTGTCATCAAAAATTGCTATTTGGCTGCTCACGTTCTTTCATCACCCCATTGATCGGTTCGCTAAGATGGTTACGAATTGAAATGTACTGATAATCATATGGAGGCGCAAAAAGAAATGATCGCTACCAAACGCGTTTACTCAATCAGGTGAACAACGACCCCGTCTCTTAGCTTCGGCTCAAACCACGTTGACTTCGGCGGCATGATTTCACCGGCGTCCGCAATTGCAAACAGTTCATCAATAGAGGTCGGACAAAGAGAAAACGCCACCGCCATCTCTCCTCTGTTGACTCGCCGTTCCAATTCGGTTAGACCGCGTATGCCTCCCACAAAATCAATCCGCTTGTTCGTCCGCTGATCGTCAATGCCGAGGATCGGCTGGAGAAGCTCCCTTTGAAGAACCGATACATCCAGCCGTTCGATTGGATTTCCTGCTTCGGCAAGTTGCTTCGGTTTCAACAAGTACCACGAGCCATCAACATACATTCCGAATGTACTTTTCTTGACGGGCTTCACAGGCTCAGGACTTTGTTCTACTACGAATCGCGTTCTTGCACTCTTCATGAAATCTTCGAGACTCTGTCCGTTGAGATCCTTCACCAGCCGGTTGTATTCCAGTATCTGAAGTTGATCGTGGGGAAACATCACCGCGAGAAAGAAGTTGTACTCTTCATCTCCGCGATGCTGCTTGGTCGCGCGGATACATTCTTCCGTTGCCCGGGCGGTGGCGGCGCTTCGGTGATGACCATCCGCGATATAGAGAAACGGAACTTTGCGAAACGAGTCTTCGAGTGATCGTATCTGTGACTCATCTGAGATGAGCCATAACTGATGCCTGATGCCGTCATTCGCGTGGAAATCGTACGTGGGAGTTGTTTGAGCAACAGCGTCGGTTGTTTTCGTAATTCCTTGTTCCGACCTGTACGCCATGAGGATCGGTCCGGTTTGAGCACCGGTAACGAGTATGTGTTTCGTCCGATCCAATTCCTTATCAGGGCGGGTCAGCTCGTGCTTCTTAATGATGCCCCGCTTGTACTCTTCAACCGAAACACAACCGACGATTCCGGTCTGCACATGATTTCCCATATGCTGTGCATAGAGATAAAACACCCGCTTTTCATCCTGAATCAGTACTCCATCCTGTACCAGCTTCGCCAGGTTTTCTTTTGCCTTTTGGTAGACTTGGTCGCTGTACGGATCGGCCCCGAAGGGCAAATCAATCTCCGATTTCCCGATGTGAAGAAAGGAGAATGGGTTGCCGGAGGCCTCTTTCCTTGCTTCATCGGAATTCAGAACATCATAGGGACGTGCCGCGACGCGCAAAGCGTATTCAGGGCGCGGACGAAGGCCGCGGAAGGGTCGAACGGTTGCCAAGATTGATTCCTCTTGCTGGTGATTGTCACGGGCAAGATAGTCAGAAAACCCAACCTTTGCACCAGAATTCCTGCATTGTTGCCTTGCGCCAGTACAAGTGAATGGGTATCTTATTCCATTCGTTGCTCTGAATTCTCCCCGTTCCCGCCCTCAAAACATGGCGGTCATTTCATCATGTTATATGTGAGGTTTTCTATGTCGCTTTCTCTTCGCTTGTTGTCATTCCTTCTTCTCTCTTCCATCGCAAGCGCGCAGCCGATCGTCATGAACGAGTTGTTCAATTCAAGCGCAACCGATGAATGGATTGAACTTCTTGTTGTGCAGGACAGCCTTGATATTCGCGGCTGGGATTTGCGCGACTTTTCCTCCGGCGGCGCACCGCAGGCACCACTTGAATTGAACACAAACTCTTTGTGGAACGGCCTGAGAGCGGGAACGGTCATCGTGATCACAAGGCCCGAGGTGACAATCATCGAAGACACCGATCCCTCTGATTATCTGCTGATTCTCAAGGCCGGCAATGGACTCTATTTCTCCGGCAACCCGTTTCAGTTCGCCGGTGCGAGCGAAGCCATCCAGTTGAGAAATGGATCCGATGTACATGTCGTTGGCGTCTCGTGGGGCGCCAGCAATTCGGGAAGCATACCTGACCCCAAGGTGCACTTTGCTGGCACATCGACAAGTAACACCGCCATTTCTTTTAATGAAGATTCCGTTCCTGAGATTACCTCAACGGCGAACTGGACAATCAATGATGCGACGCCGACACAGGGAATTGGGAACACACCCACGAACGTTGCGTGGATCAACTCCTTCCGTCTGCGCGCTGACGGCTCGGGGATTGCCTCGATTGATCCCGACACGCTTCAAGGCGGCACAGTTGCTCCGATCGTCGTGACGTACCATCGTGATACTGCATTCACCATCACCGATCTTCGCGTTATTATCGCCGGCGGGTTCACATGGTCTCAAACCGCAGGCGACGTCAATTTCACTAACATGACCGCCACAGTGTTGGTTTCCGGTGACACAGTATATCTCACGGCAATTTCCTTCTCCGCGGATTCCACGGTCATCACAATCAACAATGTGACCGCTCCCGAGAGTACAGCGCTTTATTCGTTCAAAGTGCACTCGCGGCAAAACCAATACGGCGAGGTTTCACCAACACCGCGCATTGTAGTGTTCGGCAATCCGGAACCTATCGCGGACGTCAAAGCAAATGATGCAAATGGTGTAATGCTCCGACTGAACCAGCTTGTCACGATTCGCGGTGTTGTTACCGCTGCTAACGAATTTGGCGGACCATCATACCTCCAGGATAATTCAGGTGGAATGGGAATTTTCGGCGCATCGTTCTCGTCGAACGTTGTGGTTGGCGACGAAGTATTGGTCTCCGGCATAGTTCAGCCGTTTTCAGGACTTTCGGAAATCGTCAATCCGATTCTTCACCAGATTGTCAGCAATGGCAATGTGGTAACGCCTCTTCTTGTCAACGTATCACAGATCGCAAACGATGGCGTTGGCGGATTGGAACAATATGAGGGAGTGCTCGTTCGCCTGAACGGCGTTACTGTCGGAACATCCGGCGTCTGGGGTTCCAACCAGAATTATCCGCTTTATGATCCGACGGACACAACGCAGATTCGCATTGACAACAGCACGAACCTCGTCGGCGCGCCCGTGCCCGCAGGAGTTTTTGATCTTGTTGCGGTGGTGGGACAATTTGTAACAACGGTTCCGTATATCGGCGGTTACCAGCTTTTGCCGCGAACGGTCGACGACATTATTTCCACCGGTCCTGTTATTGCGACATTCCCAGTTGAATCCAACATTACGGCAAATGCATTTACGCTCAGTTGGCTTACGGTAAGCGACGGGAGTTCCTATGTTCGTTACGGTGCGACGCCTTCATTTGAACTCGGTGTTGTTGGTTCAGATGCCCCGACGACTTCCCATGTGGTGGATCTTACCGGACTTCAGCCTGCGACAATGTATTACGTCCAGGCGTTTTCAGTCGGGCTGGGAGACACAAGCACATCGACGACGCTGATCGTGAGCACGGCATCGCCGGCGCAAACCACCGGAGCAATCAATGTGTACTTCAGCAAAAGCGTAAACACATCGCTCGCGTGGTTTCAAACGGCGTTAGGCAACCAGGACCTCGCGGCGCGTGCAGCAACGCGCATCAATAACGCGCAGCGTTCAATTGACGTCGCGCTTTACAGTCTGAGTGGCGCACCCGGTGATGGAATAGCCGCCGCGCTGGTGAACGCGAAGAACCGCGGCGTGAAGGTGCGGGTGATTTGTGAATACGATACGCGCAACTCCAACGCGTATACAACGCTCATCAACAACGGCATCCCGCTCATCAACGACAGATTTGATCTCATCAACGACGGCGTCGGCTTGCATCACAACAAGTTTTTTGTGATTGATGCACGTGGCGGCGCTGCAGATAGCATCTGGGTTCTTACCGGCTCCTGGAACCCAACGCAACCGGGAACCTATGATGACTACCAGAACGTGGTCGAGATTCAGGATGTGGCGCTGGCAAATGCGTACGTGGGCGAGTTCAACGAAATGTGGGGAAGCTCAACAGACGTTCCGAATCAAGGTGCTTCGCGGTTCGGCGCCCGCAAAACCGATAACACGCCGCACAGATTTGTCATTGGCGGAAAGGCCATCGAATCTTATTTCAGTCCGAGCGACCGCGTTACTCAAAAGATCGTCAATACCATTAACGCCGCCGAGCACTCGGTTGGCTTTGCCCTGCTTACGGTGACTCGCGCGGATATTGCAAATGCGGCGATTGCGCGTAAGAACGCCGGAAAGAAAGTGCGTGGACTGTTGGACAACGGAACGGACACAGGTTCACAATACAATTTCCTCGTAGCCAACGGGGTTGATATGCATCTGAAGGTTGGCGCCGGACTTCTGCACCACAAGTACGCGATTGTTGATGCTGAGAATCCGAATTGGAATGCTGTGACGCTTACCGGCTCCCACAACTGGAGCAACTCTGCTGAAAACCAGAACAACGAGAACACGCTCATTATCCGGGATGGAAACATTACCAACCAGTTCTTGCAGGAATTTGCCGCGCGATACTACCAGTTTGGCGGCACAGATTCGATTCTGGTGAGTGTTGAACAGGTCTCGAACACGGTTCCGTCGGCATTTGCTCTTGCGCAGAACTACCCGAATCCATTCAACCCCTCAACAACATTATCATTCAGTATTCCCAATTCATCAATTGTTGTTCTGAAGGTCTATAATCTTTTAGGACAGGAAGTTGCAACACTGGTGAATGACAAACTCAATGCCGGCACGTACACCGCGCAATTCAATGCAACAGGACTCGCAAGCGGTGTGTATTTTTACCGGCTTGAAGCGGGGACATTTGTTGAGCAGAGGAAGATGATTCTGGTGAAGTAGGAATTCTGAGTTACCAATGGCAGATAAGTTTGTTCTACAGAACAAATTGCTGTTGCAATAGGGAAAAACCATCATAAAGGATCACGATCATGGTCTCTTTTTCTGCTCAGCGGATATTTCTTGCGGCGTGTGTTTTGTGGCTTGGCTTCGCGTGTTTCGCCATCGCACAAAACCTCCAGGAAAACATGTGGATCACCAACGGACCTGTCAATGCCGTAACTACCAGCCAGGATGGCAGCACAATCTATCTCGGCGGGAGTTTTGATTACGTCGGCCCGGTGACGGGATACGGCGGCGCGCTTGACCTGACAACGGCGGATGTAGACACTGGTATGCCAAGGGTTCATGGACCCATCTATGCGGTAGCTCCTGACGGTTCTGGAGGATGGTATATCGGAGGAAGTTTCACACAGGTTGGTGGCCTGTCAAGAAATTACCTTGCACGCATTAAGGCAGACAAGAGTGTTGATGTTGACTTCAATCCGGTGCCAAACAGCGTTGTCTACGCCCTCGCGGTCTCGGGCTCGAAGCTGTATGTGGCAGGAAGTTTCTCATCCATCGGTGACTCAACACGCTATTATGTAGCGGTTCTTGATACAGGTATAGGTACGGTCACAGGCTGGGTTCCCCAAGGAACCTATCCGGGGGCAAATTCTTATGTCCTGTCTCTCGCAGTTTCGGACTCTACCGTTTATACCGCAGGGTATTTTACACAGGTCGGAGACTCGATGAGGAACTACATCGCGGCATTTGACAAGACCACTGGAAGCGTTCGAAGCTGGAACCCAAATGCAAACAACTATCCTTACACAATGGCAATCTCCGGCTCAATAGTGTATGTAGGTGGGACGTTCACGCAAATCGGCAATCAGACCAGGAACTACATTGCAGCCCTTGATGGAGCAACCGGTAGTGCAACGAGTTGGGATCCTGGAGGTGCAAGTATCAACAGTAGTGTAAATGTTATTGCTACCTCCGGCCCGACGGTGTACGTTGGTGGGGACTTCACCATAATCGGCAATCAAAACAGGCAATACATCGCCGCACTTGATTCGACAACGGGCAATGCAACAAGTTGGAATCCGCAAGCTAACAGCACAGTATACACTCTCGCTATAGCGGGATCAACTATTTATGCAGGCGGAACATTTTCGAGTATCGGCGGCGGGATGCGCCGCAACATGGCGGGGGTTGATATTGCTACAGGGAATGCGACGAGCTGGCAATCCGATGCCGTAAGCCCCGTTAGTTGTCTTGCGGTTTCGGGATCTGCAATTTATGCCGGAGGCGAATTCATAAGCATAGGCGGAAAGAGGCGAAGAAATATAGCCGCATTTGATGCAGTGACCGGTAAAGCGACCTCATGGGACCCGAGTGCTAATAGTTCGGTGATTGCGTTGGCATTCTCCGGCCCGTTGCTCTATGTGGGTGGCTCGTTTGATAGCGTCGGCGGACAATGGAGGAGATTCATCGCGGCTGTTGATACAATGACGGGGACCGCCACAAGCTGGGATCCAAGTGCAGGAAGTATAAACGGGACGGTTGCAGCAATTGCACCCTCGGGCTCGACAGTCTATATCGGGGGCAGCTTCTTGTACATCGGCGGCGAAAACAGATATCACATTGCAGCCATTGACTCAGCAACAGGGAATATAACCGCTTGGGACCCCAGTGCGAATGGTTATGTAAGCACTCTAGCTGTGGATGGGACGAAGATTTACGCCGGTGGAGGTTTTGGCACCATTGGTGGAGAGTCCAGACAGTTTCTCGTGGCGCTTGATGCAACGACCGGAAATGCAACCGGCTGGAATCCCAGCCCTGATGGGGCTGTCAACACCATGACACTCAATGGATCGATCCTATATGTCGGCGGTTCTTTCTTTAATATTTCAGGTCAATCACGGCAAAGTTTGGCTGCATTCAATGCGTCAACTGGAAATTTAACTGTGTGGAACGCTAGCGCGAGTTGGCCAGGCTACATTAGTTCTGTGGCTTCGGGCGGTTCAACAGTGTATGTGGGTGGGAATTTCTCCTTCATTGGCGGCCAAACACGGAGTTACCTTGCCTTGGTGAGTGCATCAACGGGATTGGCAACAAGTTGGGTCCCACAGCTCAACAGTTCCGTATATTCACTTGCCCTAGCCAACTCCAAGGTTTACGCAGGCGGAGGTTTCACTTGGGCAAATAATAACAACGGGCGCCAGTATTTCGCGGTGTTCGATACCGAGGAACCTGCATTCTTCTCATCAGATTCACTGAACTTTGGCGGGGTGAGAAAAGATACCACAAAGACGGATACGGTGTATGTTAAGAACACCGGCTCATCTACGCTGACGCTGAATTATGTTTGGACGGGCTGGTCATTCTACGCTGATCCGAGTGGAGCCGTCAATCAGCTTATTACTCCCGGTGATAGTTTCGGGATTGCAGTTACCTTCACTCCCTCAAACAATGTCGGCTTCTTCACTGGTTCATTGAATCTTCAATTCAATTCATTCTGGAACCAGAACATCTATCTCAGCGGCGCCGGGACGGATTCCACCTTCTCTGTGAACCTCAATGTGAACGCCGGTTGGAATGTTGTCTCCAATCCGGTCATAACCCCCAACGACTCTTTGCGGGATTTGTTCACGACCTCAACCTTTCCGTACGGGTTCAAGTTCTTATCAACGACCGGGTATGTGCAAGAGTACACGATGTTCAATGGCACCGGCTACTGGGCAAAATTTCCATCGGGTTACAGTGAGTGGTTGAGCGGCGGGTTCATTGATAAAGATTCTATTAGTGTAGCGGCGGGGTGGAACCTCATTGGCTCGATCTCATTGAGTGTGGACACGGCCTTCATCCGCGCCAACACGAATCCGCCCAACATCATAGCGAGCAATTTCTTCTCGTATCCGTACGGCTTGGGAGATCCCAGTGTGGAGCCCGGACGCGGGTATTGGGTGAAAGCAAACGCCCCCGGGAAACTGTTCCTCGCCCAAAACCCCGGTCCATCAAAACCGGCCAACCCGGCTCAAGAGTCTCCGCACGCGCGCCTGAATCAACTCATCATCAGTGATGCATTCGGGAAAATGCAAACATTGTATTTTGGCCCCTGGGAGGGGAATGGATTCAATGTTTCTTCATTTGAGCTTCCACCGCTGCCCCCTGCGGGTGCATTCGATGCGCGGTTTGAAACAGCAGATGGCGGTTTCAATCTGCAGGTCCACAACTCCGAACACGGCTCACTTCCCATTGCAGTTCAATCGGATGCGTATCCGCTAGAGGTATCGTGGAAAATCGCGAATGGTGCGTACACACTTGCTGATGCTGCCGACAATGGCTCCTCGGTTTACCGCACCATGATCGGCAGAGGGACTATGGAGATTTCCAATCCGGCCGTGACAAAGTTGCTTCTCTCGCTTGGCGCCGGGAAAGAAATTCCTGTCGAGTTCTCCGTTTCCCAAAACTATCCCAATCCTTTCAACCCGGTAACAGTAATCAAATATGAATTGGCGGCAAGCGGGGCGGTATCCCTGAAGGTGTATGACATCCTTGGCCGTGAGGTTGTAAAACTTGTTGATGGAAGACAAGACGCTGGTTCATATCGGGTCGACTTCAACGCGGTAAATCTCGCAAGCGGCGTGTATTTTTACCGGCTTGAGGCGGGGACATTTGTTGAGCAAAGGAAGATGCTGCTGCTCAAATAGGGCGACCTCGAACAAAACTGTTTCCTTCAGAAAGGAGTAACGTATGCTCAAGATTTTCTTGACACTCGCCATGCTTCTTTTTGCGACGTCACACGCGCTCACGCAGATTCGTCTCTCATATCTCATTGTCTCGGATAACGGATCGGGCAGCGATCTTCTCTCATTCGGCTATATGGTGGATGCAACCTGCGGAATTGATTCCATTATTCCTTGTGAAGCCGCGGAACCGCCTCCTCCTCCCCCGGCAGGAATTCTTGACGCACGATGGATTGGATGCAGTGAAGGTCGGAAATGCGATGTTCGCGGGTATCGCCTCCCGACAACGATTGATACCTTCACAGTAAAGTTTCAGCCGAGCGACGCCGGGTTTCCCATGAGCTTTCGCTGGGATCGCGAAGCCGTAGAAGGAATGTGTGACAGTGCCTGGTTTCAGGATTACTTCGGAGGCTTTTTCTTCCGGGTGCGGATGGATGTCGATTCACAATTCACGCTTTCAAACCCTACACTCTCAAGCGCTAGGATAATACTCTTTGGACAGGATCCACTAACCGTCATTGAAGATGGTGAGACAGCCCCTGAGTCATTCGCGTTGCATCAAAACTACCCCAACCCCTTCAACCCATCAACACGAATCGAATACCGGATTCCTGCAAAGGAATTTGTCCAACTCAGGATCTTTGATGTCTTGGGAAAGGAAATCTCCACACTTGTGAATCAGGTTCAATCGCATGGAACACACGTTGCTGAGTTCGCCGGGGATGGGTTTCCAAGCGGCGTGTACTTCTACCGTCTTGAGGCGGGGACGTTTGTTGAACAGAAAAAGATGCTTCTCTTGAAGTAAGAATCTATACAGGCGACCTTTACACCTTCATCATCCGAGGAGGTAGAGAATATGAACAGAACGATCTTCGTTCTCACAATAATCCTGATGTGGCTGACGCTCTCTCAAGAAATGATCTCGCAACAGATTTTAACCACGGGCGGTAGTGACATTGCCATTGATCCACTAGGTCAGACGGTTTTTATCGCTGGAAGAGATTTGTTGGTAAGATCAACAGACGGCGGCAATACCTGGTCTGCCACCGAGACCCCCTACGTAAACCCGGAACGAGTCATCGTAAAATTCGATAATCCTCAAGAAGTCATCGTTGCAAAAGAGGGTGAGATTGCTTTTTCAACTACTGCTGGTGCAGGTCCTTGGAATGTTGCCTTCCAGGACAGTAGTCTTTCTCCACTTCGCTTTGTCCAGTCGCTTGTGAATCCCAATATACTGTTCCTTACGAGAGCACTCGTTGATACTTGTTTCACGCTTCTTCAAAGCAATGATGGAGGAGATACCTGGTTTCCTCAAACTTATTTTACACCCAGGAAATCGCTTTATGATATCGCCGTCTATCCGGATTCAACCGATTTGGGATGGCGAGATTTGGCTTTCCTTTGCGGTCGGTCAGGTATCGGTCCCCATAATGACGATGGATATTGGCAGGGTGGCTACTGGTTAGGAACATATTATTGGATTGCAGCCTCAATGGTGTGGCCACCGGTGCTTTTGGATTATACCTCTATTGCGATTATTCCGAGACCGTATCCCGATTTCTATCCGATTCGGTTTGTTTCAGTTGATGCACCCGATGGAAGAGACACGATTTTTTCCAATGACAATTTCAGCTCTGCTGAAAGAATACCGGTTTTCTGGGATGCCGACTCTATTCGTATGATCCGAATCCGCAAATCAACTAATCAGATATTTGTTGCAACTGAAAGAGGGATTTTCTTCTCCGCCGATAGTGGAGCCACGTGGGAACAAAGGAACATAGGTCTCATTGACACGAATATCGTAGCGATTGCATTGCCCGATCAAGGAGGAAAGGTTTTCGCAGTAACAGGGTCTTCTTCTTTCATTTCGACGAACGATGGCGATTCATGGCAGACCATAGTCACTGATGTACAACCTCCGTCGTTGGAAATGGCAACCACCTTCTGGCTTTCTGATAATTACCCCAACCCCTTCAACCCATCAACACGAATCGAATACCGGATTCCTGCAAAGGAATTTGTCCAACTCAGGGTCTTTGATGTCTTGGGAAAGGAAATCTCCACACTTGTGAATCAGGTTCAATCGCATGGAACACACGTTGCTGAGTTCGCCGGGGATGGGTTGCCAAGTGGTGTGTATTTCTACCGGCTTGAGGCGGGGACGTTTGTTGAACAGAGGAAGATGGTGTTGCTGAGATGAGGTTTTCGTATGTCATCGCGCTGGCCCTATGTTTCTCATTTGTAACGACGCACTCTCAAACGCTGATCGGTGTTGATGGACGCATTGATGCGCTTTTGGCTGGCGGTCCTACTTATCAAGTTTATAACGGACAAATAGTTCCATCTTGGTCGGGGTATGAAAGCGGCAGGGAGCCGGAATTCCACCTGACAGCTCCTCCTGGAACGGAGTACCATGTTTGGTTTGAAGCCCTTTCACCGTTCCTTGTGGGAAGTTGCAATCGTAGTGTGGAATGGGGTTGTGGACCTCTTACTCCAATCGTGCACATCAGTGATTCCGGAATTGCCAGAATTCGCCCATACCTTCAATTGAGATCCCCCGACTGGGATCAAGGCGGAGATTCATATTTTGCAGACTTAAAATGCTACGCGGTAAATGCGTCATCGAACGATACACTGACTGCAACTGGGCGGCTTGTTGTTTCATACGTTTCATATCCAAGTTTGGGAGGACTTTCCCGGCTCATGCGAAACCAGGAATACTCTCTTATCCCCGATTCTACTGATCGCGGATATCTTGTTCCGATGGTTACACACCGTGAGCAGGCGGTACAACTTGGCCACAGAGTCTCTGCCAACGCGGGAGAAAGAGTGCGCGTCGAATTCTCGCTTCCTACAAATCTTATCAACGGATTGGATTCAATTCCGTGCTGGTTCACAGCGACGTCGTTGTATCATCAGGAATCGGGGAAGTACTTTAATCCTTCGCTACCCGAGACGCTTCTCGTTGGGGAGAATTGTTCTGTCACGCTGAAACTGGGAATATCTTTGAACGTTCCCGAAGTGGTTATAGGGGATGTATTTCTCGGCAAAATAACACTTACCAGCACGCAGTTGGACTCTCCTTCCGTCCCCATCGTGGAATATCTTTCCTATGGCGTGAGGCTGGACCCTGTTCCGACAAAAATAAGATTGTTCCAAAACTATCCGAATCCCTTTAACCCGGTCACGCGCATTGAGTACCAAATCGGTCAGGTAACAGCGGTGCGCTTGCGCGTGTTCGATATCCTGGGAGAACAGGTTGCAGAACTGGTGAACGAAACAAGACAGGCAGGGACGCACCAGGCAATCTTCTCCGGGGACGGGCTTGCAAGCGGGGTGTATTTGTATCAATTGGAAGCTAATGGACAGACTGAACAAAAGAAAATGTTGCTCATAAGGTAGGATGCCTTGTTTACGCGCATGCGCTTGATACTCGTTCTCATGTGTACCGTTGTGTTTGTTGCGCCCCTGCTCGCACAGAACGGCGTCACTCTTCTTGACACCCTCAATTACCCACACGGGGTCTCACCGCAAAACACCATGTTCTCGGCCTGTTGGGGTTGGGTTTCACCTGATGGCAAAGAGTACGCGATCATCGGGACGTATCTCGGGACTTCCATCATTGATTTGAATGTGTCTCCCATCGAAGAAGTCGCATTCATTTCCGGAAACCCCGCCGGCTACTGTTACCGCGAGTTCAAAACCTACAAGCAGTACCTCTACATCGTTTCTGAAGGGGGGAGGGGAGTGCAGATTGTTGACATGTCCCAGCTACCGGATACCGCGATCCTTGTCCGGGAATTTCAATTTGCCTTCGGTGCGAAGAACATCGCCCGATCGCATTCGGTAACACTGGCAGACGGATACTTGTATCTGAATGGTTCAGCCAACTGGCAGCCCGCGGGTTGCGTGATTTTCTCTCTCCGCGAAGACCCGACCAACCCTGTGTATGTGGGAGAGTTCGAGCCGACGTACGTTCATGACGCGTATGTTCGCAACGATACGCTATATGCAGCGGCGATATTCTCCGGGGGCGGACTCTATGTCGTTGATGTGCAGAACAAAGCCAACCCGGTGATCATAAGGAAAATTGAATACGCGGGTAGCGGAACGCATCATGCATGGGCAACCATCGACGGGCGTTACGCGCTTACGACTGACGAGATCGGGTCAACACCATCGAGTTTGAAAATCTGGGACATGCAGAACCTCGGTCCGGGTCCGCCCTATACGCCTCTGGCGAGCTATCGTTATTCACCCGGAGACCTCATTCACAACGTTCATGGACGCGGACACTTCGCGTACGTTTCTCATTACACGGCGGGAATGCGCGTCGTTGATGTCAGTAATCCTGCTTCGCCTGTTGAGGTTGGAGGCTATGATTCATATCCTGGCAGTGGCGGCTTCGGTGGGTGCTGGGGCGTGTATCCGTACTTCCCATCCGGACGCTGGATCGGCTCAGACATGCAGACAGGATTGTATCTTTTTGACTTTGACGGTCTGGCACCGAGAACACGGTCACCATTGATTTCTCCGGCGGATGAAGATACCATTGCGTCTAATGTGAGTCCTGTGTTCACTTGGAACTCGGCCGCGGATCAACAGGCCGATCCACATTATTATGAAGTCCACGTTTGGGGCAACGGGCTTGACACGCTGTTCAAGACGCGCGACACTTCGCTTGCAATCGCCTCGCATTACTTTCTTGACGGTGAGTCATACTCGTGGCACGTGTGGATCAAGGATGAATTCACAGAGGTTTCGAGTCAGGACACATTTCAATTCCATTTTGGAACGCCCACCACCGGTGTGAATGAAGAGATGCCTCTGCGTTTTTCGCTCGATCAGAACTATCCCAATCCTTTCAATCCTGGAACAACGATTACCTACGAAATTCCCACGGCATCGCCGGTCCTGCTCACGGTTTTTGACGCACTCGGAAGAGAGGTGAAGCAGCTTGTCAATGCAATCCAGCCGCCGGGAAGATACAGAGTTCAGTTCGATGGAACGAGGATTTCCAACGGCGTGTACTTCTACAGGTTGAAAGCAGGTTCTTATCAGGAGCAAAGGAAGATGGTCTTGCTGAAATGAGTGTTGTATGAACCTCCGCGTTGTCCTTCTGCTGTTTATTTCCCCGATTCTCCTTCACTCGAATGTTGTTGCAGGTCAATGGCAGCCCTCGGTCCGGCGCGTCAACATCAACAATATTTCCACGGCGATTTCCAATGACGGATGGAGCGACCGCAACCGTTCAAGCGGAGGAGCCGATTTCTTCTTTCCGCGAAGGACGGGAAGAACTGCGATGCTTCAGTCGGGACTTGTGTGGGGCGCAAAAACTTCCGATGCGCTTCATGTCGGCGGCTCAACGCATGTCTCGGGCCTTCAGCCCGGGCGTATTCTTTCACCGGGGAATCATGAAGATCCTGCACTACTGAAGAATCGTATGTACCGTGTTCGTCCGGACTACGCCACCGCTGATCTTTCCGTTGAAGCAAGCGAAGAGCAGTTAACGGAAGAACAAGTTCGTCCGCAGTACGAAGAAGATTGGAACCAGTGGCCCGCTGTTGAAGGCGCGCCGTTCGATGACCGCAATGGCAACGGTGTGTACGAAGCTGGCATTGATATTCCCGGAATTCGCGGTGCCGGTCAGACACTCTGGTTCGTTGCGAATGATCTTGACTCAGCGCGAACCCAGAACCTGTATGGAACAAATCCCCTCGGCATGGAAATGCAGGTGACAGTATGGGCCTACGCTAATGCGGGCGCGCTCGACAATGTCGTGTACAAGCGTTACCGGCTCATTAATAAGAGCGCCGCGCCGTTTGATTCTCTGTTTGTATGTCAGTGGTCCGATCCCGACGTGGGAAATGCCGGCGATGATTTTGTCGGGTGCGATACCACCTTGGACATGACCTACGCCTATAACGCCGGGCCTGTTGACCAAGTGTATACGCCTTTCCCGGGTCCGGCAGCGGGACATCGTTTGATCAACGCGGACCCTGTAGGTTCGTTCTTTCTCTCTCCCGATGGGCCGTACAAAGATCCACCATATTCAGAAGATGGCGCGCGGATGTGGTATTTCCTTCTTCAAGGATTGACCCCGATAACCGGCGCGCCGTATGTCCACTCAAGTTTTCCCAATGACAGCACACGATTCTGGCTGGATGGCGATCCGGTGGGAGGAACGGGACGGCGTGATGGGTTGACCATGAATCCCGGCAATCGAAGAATGGGGATCAGCGCCGGGCCATTCCTACTCCAACCGGGTGATTCATTGGAACTCGTTGTGGCAACAATCGCCGCGCTTGGCGGGACACACATTTCGTGCATCGCTGACCTGCGCAGTGTTGCAAGTGTCGCGCAATCCAACTACGGGTCTGCGCTGAGCTCCGGCATTCCTGCACCGGCGCTTGAAGTTGAATACCCCAATCCCTTCCAGGCGGAGATACAGTTGCGGGTGCAATGCAAAGAAACCGGGATTCAAAGCGTCACTGCTTCACTTTGGCGCGAGGACAACACCATCGTTACAACTATCCCCTTATTTGATGACGGGCTCCACGATGATGGAATGACCGGCGACAATTTGTGGGGGAACGGTACGATCATTGTGCGTGAAACCGGCGGCCTGTTCCTGCGTCTTGTTGTTCTTGACAGTCTGAACCGGAATATTCTGTGGGAGCGGTTGCTTGAACATATCGCGACGCTCGGACCCGTTGAAACAATCAACCCGCGCGTATTCTCCGACAATCTCACAGGAGACGGCATTGTTAATCCGGGCGAGAATATCCGTTACGGATTCAGCGTTGCGAACAACGGTCTGTTTGAAGCGCAACATGTACGCGCAATGCCGTTGAGCGGGGAGGTTGGATACTTTCAGCTCTCCACCATCGCTTCGGGGCTCATTGATTCGTTGACATACAACCCGAACGATCCGGCATCGTATGGTGTGTTCACTGCGCCGGATAGCGGAGCATTTACGATTCACCTTCTGGTTGCAGACACAAACCAAAACGAGTGGCGCGATTCAATCCGGTTCGTTGTGGTTCCGTTTCCCGCGTCAATCCATGGAACACCGCTATTGCATACGGCAGGAAGGTCGGAATGGGAATTCCGTGTTCTGGTGGTTGATTCATCCAGCGTTGTTGGCCATCAATACGAAATCAGCATCGTGGATTCCATTGACGCTTACCGGACTCCGGGATTCAACCTTCGAGACGTCATTAGCGGATCAATGTTGTTGTCAAACCATCCCTTCCCGGCGGAAGCGAGTCACAACATTCCCGTTACGGATGGATTCAAGATCCTGCGTGGCCAGCAATTCGACTTGTACGGTTTGCGTGATGATTCAACGCGGTGGATCTCGCAGTATGCGGCATGGTTTCAGGGAGACAGGTTTGATCTCGATCCTCACTCTGCGTTTGAGGGAGGCGTCACAACCGGTTATCAACTTGGCGTACATTACCTTGGTTCGTTTGAATCATCATTTGAGCATCGCTACTCCATCCCGGTTGAAGTAAGGTTTGATCCTTCCGTTCCGCAGAAGGCCTACCGGCTTCGTCGCATTTCGCAGTATGTCATTTCCGAGCCGGATCCATTTACCAATGTTCCTTTCACAGTATGGGACGTTTCAGATCCCGCTTCTCCGCGCCAGTTGACTCTTGCTTGGCGGGATGAGAATAGTAACGGTGTCTGGGACCCGCAGATAAACAACGATGGAAGCGAGCTTGTATTCATCTATAACAAGAGCTACGACCCGACCGGTGCAACGCAGTTCGCCATGCCTCCGAACGCGATTCCCAACGAGTGTACTGTTGGGCCCCACGCCGATGTAGTGTATGGGCTTTCTCTCGCGGTGCGAAGCGGACACAGTATCAACGAAAACCCGGGCGCACTTTATCTCAGGCCGTACTATCCGTTGGTAAGCGGCGATCTGTTCACGTTCAATCCCAGTATCGTTTTGAGTGCGGGCGAGGATGCGGTTCCTTTGACATTCAACCTGTTTCAAAACTACCCCAATCCTTTCAACCCTTCGACAACCATTTCATTCATCATTCCTCACTCATCACTCATAACTCTTAAAGTCTTCAACGTTCTCGGCCAGCATGTTGCAACACTCCTTGACGAGGTGCGTGAGCCGGGTCAGGGTTTTGTGCAATGGAACGGCACCAACGCCAGTGGAAGAAATGTGGCCAGCGGGGTGTATTTCTACCAACTGCGGGCCGGTTCTTCCGTATTGCAGAGGAAGATGTTGTTGATCAAATAGCAGGTACGGCGGCTTGTTATTTTGTTCCCTTCCCCGCAAAAAGTTCTTGCTTTTCCGTCAAGCCGGAATTATATTGGTCGCGGTCAAAGTTGGTTGTCATCCCATCCCATCCCATCCCATCCCATCCCATCCCATAAGGAAGGTGTATGATGCGATTGGTTCTTCTGGTTCTGATATTTGCTTGCAGTAAAATTGCTCTCTCCCAAGATCCCTGCGCCATTATTTGGGACCCGCCGATTCAACTTTCCGACAGTACCTACACAGCAATTCTCCCAAGAATTGCCTTGTCAGGAGATGACACTATTCACGTGGGTTGGGTTGAGGACATTGGCCAAATCCACAGACTCCCTTACATGCGCTCAATTAATGGTCTTTGGGAACCCATTCGTGACCTGATTGTCGATACGGTTCAATTCCCTGTTCGAATGTTTGAGAACAGGATCGTCACGGATTATGATAATGTCTATGTTTTTGGTCAAAGGGGACAGGACCCCCACAATCGCAACGTAATGTCCAAGAGTACTGATCGTGGAACCAGTTGGACGACAACCTACATTGCCACCGATACCGCAGCAGGGCTTTACAGTGCGAATGCGCGACAAGACACGTTAGTCGTTCATTATATGCAAACGAGAAACGGTTACAATGTACGTCCCCGGTTGATTTACTCCACAAATGGTGGCGCAGCGTGGTATGAACGTCCCGATACATTTCGACCAAACTCCCGGACAGAGTTATCAAAAGGCACCTTGCACCTCGCTGAGAATGTAATTGTAAATAGTCCGCAAGGAGTTGCCCAGGAAATTGTATACAGACGTAGTTTCGATCTTGGGTCAACATGGCGGGATGTAGACACTCTATCATCTGTGGATGGAGAATTTGCCTATGAGATGGCGATGGCGTCTGGTCAGTTGGATTCAGCTCAAGGCATTCTCCTCACTTGGCGAGACGGCATAGCCTGTGCAGCGTTTATCGGTTGCACGATCATTGGACGAGAAGGACATACCAACGGTCTGGATTGGCGCGATCCCAGTGTTTTCACAGAAATACCCAGAGGCACAGAACCTGCGGTTTCAATCGCACCTACAGGAGGTGCTGCTATTGCATGGACGGATGAAATCACCGCATCGACTTTTCACATAGTGATTCGTACTCGTCATGGCGGAGATACTTCGTGGTGTCCAATAGTCGATCTGACCCCTTTCCCACGCGGAGGTGGGCAGCCAAGCGTCGTGGTATCATCAAAAGCTATTCATGTTGTATGGTGTGAAGGATTTCCTGATGGTTCACTTCGAATCATCTACCGTCTTGGTCGCTTTATGGATACTCGCGTTGGAAATGACCTACCAGCAGTACCTCCGTTCGCGCATCTTGAACAAAACTATCCCAATCCCTTCAACCCGACCACAAGCATTCGTTTCAGAATTGACACTCGGGAATTTGTGAACCTGAGTGTGTATGACATGGTTGGGAGGGAAGTAGCAATGCTTGTAAGAGAAACAAAAAACCCCGGTGAATACACTGCCGAGTGGAGTGCATCGAAGATGGCTACGGGTGTGTATTACTACCGACTGATTGCAGGTGGTAAAATAGAGATCAAGAAGGCTATTTTGGTCCGATAGCGAAAGGAGGTGGCTGATGAATGACTCATCATAAAAAGGAACGCGGGCACCTGCTGAGCTCTTGAAAACCGCAACAGGCCACCCACGTCCGGTGCTACCACGGCAGAGCCGAGGTTGCACCTCCAATGTAACTACAACCATTCTCTAACTCAATGGAGGTTGCTATGAAACATCTTCTGATGTACGCCATTGTGTTGTGTCTCTTTTTTGCAATGGCAACCCACTCGCAAACCTGGACCTCACTCAATGGTCCGAAACTTGTCACGAACACCCAAGCCATAACACTCAACAACAGCGGCACACCTACCCTATATGTCGCTGATGCTGATTACATTATGAAATCCACCGATGGCGGTACGACGTGGAAAGGAACGATCTCAGACTACACTGACCCTGTAGCCACCGCATGCAAATTCACCGACGCTTCGATTGTGGTTAGTACTAGAGCCGGACACTTCCGAAGATCCGCCGATGGGGGGAGCAGTTGGAACACCGTGACTTCATCAAGCGGAAATATCCAAACCGATCTTGCACCCCTTCGTCTTACCTCGGCAACAGCATCAGAGACTGAGAACTATATGTTTCTCGGAAGGGAGTACGTCAGTGGAAACCGCGCTGTTTGGCGATCAAGTAATTCGGGTTCAACGTGGGAACCAAGTGATGATTTTGAATACGTAGCCGATGTCTATGACATATCCACATATCCTGCCAATTATACAAGCAGGAAAAACTATGTGTTTGCCTGCGGAGTAAACCCAAGTGGAAGTCAGGAGCAAAGCGATCCAAATACAGTTGCTAGCGTCAATGGTGTGTTCTTCTCGCCAAACAATGGTGATGATTGGTACACCAAGAAAATGGGTGGATACAATACTTTTTCCATTGCTATCTTGGATAAGGGTGAAGGAAACAATTACTACCTATTTGGGGCAGTTAAAGGTGGAACGGAACACGGTGTCTACAGATCAACAGACGGCGGAGACTCGTTTGAAGAAGATCCGGTGTTTGACGATGCATCGGTCAATATCATTCGGATAAACAGCTCAAGCTCGCCCAAAGCAATTTTCCTGGGCACGGATGACGATATCTGGCGGTCTACAAATGATGGGGCTGATTGGACCCAAGTTAGCTCATTAGGAAGCGATGATGATGTGATATCAATTGCTGTGAGCGGGAGTGCGACTATCTTTGCCGGTACGACGGGGTCAATCTACAAATCCACCGACAACGGAACGACTTGGACAGATATTGGAAAGATGAACGTTTCCTCTGTGGCTGGATATGGAAATAAGGTGTGGGCAGTAACCAAGGACAATGCATTTGTTGGAACTTCAGCGGACTTTGGGAGTTCGTGGACAAATCAAGTCCTAATTGGAGCCGGAGAAAGCATTTCCAATGAACACGTTTACCGTAATCCCTACACCGGACATATTTTTACATCCGGCCTAAAGGAAGTAAGCGCCTCCATTTTTCGGAGTGTTAATGAAGGTTCATCGTTTAGCGAAGTTTACGGTGATGACAATGGTGGGGCGATTTTTAGGGTAACTGCTGATCTCCTAAACGATGACGGAACCATGCATGCCGTGGGCGGTGGATTGGATGCGGCGGAGGGAGTCAATTGGAAACATGTTTTTTCAAGTAATAATGATGGCGAAACCTGGCAACCTACAAACTGGACTGTACCACCTGGAATTCATATTGCAAGAGATATTGTGCTCTTGAATCATGATACCATCTATGCAGGCCTTCAAAGTGCCCCCTCCTACGTCAAAAAGTCCAAGAATTATGGGGGAAGCGGGTTTGATACCGAGCTGGTTACAGTAGGAAATGGGGCAGTCACTCTCGCCATGTCTGCAAGCTCAAGCGCAGTTATCTATGCCGGAGGAGCGAGCGGTTTCAAACGGTCGACCAATTGGGGAACCACATGGAATTCCTCGTTCATTCAGAGCTACAGTACGAAGAGAATACTAATGAATCCGCGATTTCCCTCATCAACTGACAAGATCATTGTTCTTCGGGCCAATGGAACGATTGACTCTTCGGATAATGGCGGAACAAATGTCACATCCATCACGAGAAACCTTGGGGACTTGGGCATAGCAATTAACGATATTCAGACCTTTCCCAATGCAGGAATGATCTATGCCGCCACGGAAAAGGGCGTTTATGCTCTCAATGTTGTTCCAGATGCACCCACAGGAGTTTCCAGCGCAATCAATAGCGGTCACCCCTACATTAGTTGGAGTAACAACAACACCGAAGCGGATCTGCCCTCCGCGAAGTATAAGGTTTACAGATACTACTTTACTTGCCAGACCTATTGTCCGGCGCACTCGTGCGGCGGTGAAACAACTCCCGAGCACATAGCGACAGTCAGCACAACGTACTATCAGGACAATACTGAATCGGTGATGAGCTGCAGTGGGGGTGGAATCCCGGATGGCATGGTTGGGTACTTTGTGCGAACTGTTGACAACGGGGGCCTCGAATCGGTTAACTCTCAATCAGTAGGGTTCACATTAAGCGGTGGCAATGAATCAACGCCGAACACAGGGCTTGTCGAACCTGAGGTTCCACTTGCCCATTTCCTCGGACAGAACTATCCTAACCCATTCAATCCGGTGACAACCATTAGATACGGTTTGCCGGAAGACGGCCACGTTCGGCTTGTAGTGAGCGACATTCTTGGAAGAGAGGTTGCGGTGCTTGTTGATCAGAAAGAATCGGCCGGGTACAAAGCTGTGATGTTTGAAACATCGCGGCATGCCAGCGGAGTCTACTTCTACAAACTTACAGCCGGTACATTCACAGACATCAAGAAGATGATTGTAACAAAGTAATTGTCGGTTTTGCAGTTTAACTCAAACGCCCGCTGTTTGCGAGACCGGCGGGCGTTTTTTCATTCTCCCTCCCCACCCGTCTATTGAACAGTTGACCCCATTTGCGTAGATTGAACTAAGTATTTCCTCATGCTTGGGAGGTTTTGTGAGAAGATTTTTCCTGCTTGCGATATTGATGACTGTCTGTTTCGGTTCTTCCGGGTTTGCGCAGAATGGCGTTACACTTGTGGGACAGCTCGACCAGCGTCACGGAGGTCCCGGTCCGTTCTATAGCTTTTACTACGCGAGTTGCTGGGGGTATGTGGCGCCTGACGGCCATGAATACGCTTTGATCGGGACATATTCCGGAACGTCAATCATTGATCTCGATGCGACCCCAATTCAGGAAGTGGCATACATCCCCGGCTCCAACTCCGAGTGGAAGGAATTGAAAACGTGGGGACACTATGCATACTGTGTGAGTGAAGGAAGCCAGGGAGTTCAGATTATTAACTTAAGTCAGCTCCCCGATACCGCGTGGCTTGTCCGGACAATCTTTACTGCAGGCCCGCGCAACATTACAACGAATCATTCTGTTTCCGTTGGCGACGGTTACCTCTTCCTGAACGGATCCGGTAGCGGAGGCGGCGGCACAATTATTCTCAGTCTCGCGAATCCTGAATTCCCCGCTTACGTTGGAGAGTATCAGCCCGATTATCTTCATGACGTGTATGTTCTTCGTGATACATTGTATGGTGCGGGAATTTACGGAAGCGGTGTTTGGATTGCCTCACTACAGAATCACGCTGCGCCTCAACAGATCGGGCATGTAACCTATTCGGGTGCCGGAACACACAACACATGGGTTTCACCCAACGGACGATTTCTCTACACGAGCGATGAAATCGGAAGCACGCCCAAGAACCTGAAGGTCTTTGAGATCAATCAGTATCAGCCAACGTTTTCGTTCACTCCGCGCACACCGTCTACGCTGAATCCTTCCGAGATTATCCACAACATTCATGGCCGGGGCAACTTCATTTATATCGCGCACTATGCCGCCGGAGTATATGTCGCCGATGTGCACAACCCACTCGCGATAACAAACGCGGGTGGCTACGATACGTTTGCGGGGGCCGGCGGTGGCTATATCGGATGCTGGGGAGTGTATCCATATTTTCCATCGGGAAGAATCATTGGTTCGGACACACAAACCGGCTTATACGTGTTTACGTTCTCCGGTTTACAACCGCGGACACGTTCGACCCTTCTTGCGCCGACAGATGGGGACACATTGAGCTTGAACCCGCCGGCAACCTTCCGATGGCGCTATGCCGCGTCTCAATTGGAAGACCCGCACTACTACCAGCTCCATGTGTACGGTCCGGGGGTTGATACATTGATGAGAACATCCGGAATCACGGTACAGGTCGGCGCGCTCTCCGGAATGCAGGAAGGACAAACGTACAACTGGCACGTTTGGATCAAGGATGAGTTTACCTCGGTATCAAGCGCCGATACGATGCAATTTGTGTACAGTACATCAACTGTGGATGTTGAATCTCCTGAGGAAACTCCGGTCGTATTTGGTTTGAAGCAGAACTATCCGAATCCTTTCAATCCTTCAACACGTATTGCATTCAGTATCCCCGCTTCCGGATTCACGCGACTACAGGTGTTCAATGTGCTTGGAGAAGAAGTAGCAACGCTGTTGGAAAACCATCTTGCAGCAGGAGAACATGAGGTTGAGTTCAACGCCTCGTCGATTCCAAGCGGGATTTATCTGTACAAACTCTCGACAGGAAAGTTCAGCGAAGTGAAAAAGTTGGTGGTGATGAAATAGGTTTTTATTGTTGCATCAGTTCAGAAATCTTAGGAGAAATCATGCGGTCTTTCTACATCCTTGGTGCACTTGTTTCGGTTCTTATCGGCTTTCAGGCCCAGGCCTCCCAGCTTGACACACTCAAGCATCTTGATGTTCAACCACTTGGCAGTTACTCGGCTATTTGGGGATACACCGCTCCCAACGGGCGGGAGTATGCTCTACTTGGCATCAACGGGAGTTCTTCGGTTCCGTACCCCGGCGGAACCTCAATCATTGACATTACGGATATCAACAACGTTCATCAGGTTGCATTCGTCGGCGGACCGAACAGCAGTTGGCGCGAGATGAAAACGTACCGTGAGTATCTTTACGTGGTAACCGAAGCCGGTGGAGGTGTGCAGATCATTGATCTCTCCGAATTGCCGGATACAGCGCGGCTTGTCAAATCCTTCAACTTTACGCAGGGTGGCAACAATATCTCCCGCTCGCATTCAGTTTCACTGCACGATGGTTTCCTGTATCTGAACGGATGCGCAAACTGGTCTCCGGGCGGCATGGTAATTTTCGATCTTCGCAACGATCCGGAGAATCCGGTATTTGCCGGAACCTACGAGCCGGAATATATTCATGATAGCTACGTCCTGCGTGATACCATCTATGCGTCCGCGATTTATGGCGGAGGCGGTATTAACATTGCCGATGCGCGCAACAAAGCGAGTATCCAACAGATCGGAAAGATTACCTACACAGGTTCTGGCACACACAACGCGTGGGTAACGAAGGATCGTCAGTACGTCATCTCCACAGATGAGATCGGCAGTACACCAAAGACCATCAAGTCATGGTTTATCGGCGATCTCCCGACCATACCGTCCTCACCTGCCGCGACGTTCACTCCGGTACCCGGACAAACAGAGCACAACATTACCATTCGCGGTGACTATGCCTATGTTGCGTGGTACAGCGCAGGGCTTCGGGTTGTGAATATTGAAAATCCCGCCTCACCAACTGATGCGGGAGGATATGATACATCGCCATCCACAAGCGGCTATAACGGCATGTGGGGAGTGTATCCGTTTTTCCCGTCGGGAAAGATCATTGGCGGCGATATGCAGAACGGGCTCTGGGTGTTTTCATTCTCTGAATTGCTTCCCCGTCAGCCGGTGAATCTCAGCGAGCCCGCGAACAATGATACATTGGGCGGAGATGCTGTTCAATTCCAGTGGACAGGTACAGCCGATCCGGACAAAGACCCGCACTGGTACGAGGTGCGCATCACGGGAGGATTTTTTGATACAACGTTCCGCGTGAATGACACCACCGTGGTTCTGGACAACGTCTTCTCACGGTTTGCAAGCGATACATACAACTGGTTCGTTACTGTGAAAGACGAATGGAACACAACAGCGAGTGTTGATACGTTTTCTTTCCGGTACGACATCACGCTCGATGTTAATGACGCTGAACAACCCTTTGCGTTCAAGCTCTTTCAGAACTATCCGAATCCTTTTAACCCTTCCACGACGATCAGCTACGAACTGGGTGAACGGTCAACGGTTTCGCTGGCCGTGTACAACATGCTCGGCGAAAAGGTTGCCGACCTGGTGAACGAAATCCAATCGAGAGGATCGCATCATGTCACCCTCAATGGGGCAGGGCTTTCGAGCGGGCTATACTTCTACAAACTGCAAGCCGGTAGGTTGGTTGAGACGAGAAAGATGATTCTCCTGAAGTAGCCCCAGTGTACAGCTGAGGCATCGATAAGCGCTCGCTGACCAATGTCGGCGGGTGCTTTCGTTTTGAAGAGGTACCGCCGTTCTTGCATTTGGCTGAAGGGATTGGTATTTTCAAAACTGAACTAAGCTCCCCTCTTTTGTGATCATTTGTCCTCAACTCCTTGGAAATGATATCGTTTTAGGAATAAGCATTCCAGAAGTATAGCCCTTGTGAATTCCCTCCGCCAACGGGAATCACATCTACACACCATCCTCCGGGAGGCAGCAATGAAGCATGTTCTTGTGGTCCTTCTCCTTCTTGCAATTCTAATTCCAGCCGATTCCCTTGCGCAGATTGCGGTCACTCCGAGTAACGGAAACATCGGCAACCTATCCCGCGGTTACTTGTACACTCTCAATCCGGATCCCAATGCCCCGTTCCCGGTTACTCCTGTGATCAATTCAGATGAGGATGGTAATGCGCTTCGATTAGTGATTCGGGCGCTTCCGGGGGTACCCGTCCAGGTTCACTTTACATTGCCCACGATTCTTACCGGTGACGGGCCGGGAATGATGCCCTGTTCATTTTCCACGAACAGCGTATTCATTGAGGAAACAAACCACCGCCATAATCCAAATCTTCCTTTTTTCGTTAGCGCCGGTGTCGACAGCACCATCACGATGCATCTCGGGTTGAGCACTTCAACGGAAGGTTCTATTTCCGATGATTATGTCTATTCAGCGGCGGTGGCTTGTGTCGTAACGGATAGCTCCGGTTTTTCTGTTTCCACGGGAGCGACGTACCAGGCCGCCCTGTACGATGGCAACCTGAATATCAATTCGGATGACGGATATATCGCTGAACTTTCAAAAGGATATACATATACGCTAAATCCCGATTGGAATGCCCCATACCCGGTTACTCCCGTTATCAACGGCGATGAGGAAGGGGAACCTGTGGAAATTTCTTTGGTAGGAACACCCGGAACGACGGTGACTGTTTCATTTAAGCTCCCTCCCGTTCTTGTTGGGTACAAGCTTGGAGTTTTGCCATGTGAGTTTCCCGCAAACAGCGTTTACGTGGATGAAACGGGTGAGCGATGGGATCCCAATGCACCACGCGCCATAACCTTTGGTGCAAACGGCGAAGTATTGTTGTTGCTCGGCATACGTGTAACGGTACCTCCCGGAGTTGCGGCAAATGATGAGTACTATGGAATTGTTACCTGCATCATGACTGAAGCCGGCGGTGGATCTGTGACGGAGAGTGCATATTTCTTCGGACACGTAATAGACAAGAATCTTGCATTTGAGGGCACGGACGGATCCGTTGAGAACGTCTCACGCGGGTACACGTACACATTGAATCCGGATCCAACTATTCAAACTCCCGTAACGCCGGTTATCAACGGTGACGAAACCGGTGAGCCCATGCGCTTTCAGATCAATGGAAACCCCGGCTCACAAGTCGAAATCTCGTTCAACCTCCCCCAAGTTCTCCTTGGCAACGATGCCGGTGCCTTGCAATGCTCTTTTGCATCCAACAGCGCCATGCTGTACGAAACTTGGGAACGTTGGGATCCGCAATATCCTCATACGATTACTTTTGGCTGGGAAGGTTCTGCAACATTCCTTCTCGGCATTACCCCCTCGGTCCCTCCGTCAGGCGCGCCGAGTACCTATTCCGGAGCAGTCGTTTGTATTGTTTCCGTGAATGGTGGGAGCTCGGTTTCCGGGGAGGCTTTGTTCCATGTTGCGACAAGACCGATTCCACTTCAGGATTCCGCTTGGGTGCAACTCGATTCGGTTGCCGGAACAATGCTTGTCTTGCCGATGGTGGTCTCTGACGACAGCGGCGATTCCCGATCCCTCACGTTCGGATTGGCAGAGAACATGAGTCCCTGCATTGTCCTTGAGGACATTGCACTCGGATATCAGGAAGCTGAGCTGCCGCCTGTTCCTCCAGTGGGGGTCTTCGACGCCAGGTTGAGAAATCCGCGCTTTGAGACCGGGCCATGCTTTGGCGAGGGATCCATGGTTGACCTCCGTCCTGCAGTTTTTCCCGGACAGCGCGATACTTTTTACGTTGCTGTGCAGGAAGGCCTCGGTGGTCGTCCGATACACGTCAGCTGGCCATCCGGCTTGGATACATCGCTCTCAGAACTCCGTCTCGTTGACCCCCTGACGTTCGGTTCGTTGTTCAACATCAATATGCTGACGGATACATCGTTCAATCTCCCGGTGCCGTTTAATGGCTTCATGGTTCTCATGCGCGACCAGGCGATTGCACCGGACGCGTTGGTAAGATCGGTGAATGGTATGTTGTACAGCGGCTTGTGTGATTCCGTAAGGGTAACAGGGCTGACGTTTAATTGGGATACGGCTTCATACTCTGTGGTTGAGCCGAATTGGTCGGTTCAATTCAGCGGGATTTCGGAAGAGAACTATCTGCTACCCTTTTCAGCACCGTCATTTCCTTATAGTGCCGCGATTACGTACCAGTTTTTCCCTGGCGGCGTCGCACCTCAAACGCTTACGATCAATACTCTCATCTCTGGTCAAAGGTACAAGCTTCCTACGTCATGTGGCACCGTAGCAGTTGAACTGCCGCCTGAACTTCCAAAGAGGTTCTCCGTTGACCAAAACTATCCGAACCCGTTCAATCCAAGCACAACAATCGCCTACGCGTTGCCGATGGAAGCCACGGTTCGGCTTGCAATCCATGATGTTCTCGGGAGGACGGTAAGGGTGTTGGCTCACAATGAAAAAAAGGCCGCGGGAGCGTACAACATCCTATGGGATGGCACAGATGGTAACGGTGTTTCTCTTCCCAGCGGTGTGTACTTGTTGCAATTCGATGCCAATGAATATTCAGATACAAAAAAGTTGATCCTCCTGAAATAGCTTGCGCCTTGCATTTGGGTGATGGGATTGGTATGTTCAAAACCGAACCAAGGCGATGATGGTCCCGGCTGTTGTCTCACCATTCTCCCGGCGGTTTCATGAACCGAAGCTGAAACCATGTGAAAGCTCGACCATCACCCGATGCGCACATTCAGCGTAGAAGAAATCCGCCGCTGCTTTTCCAACTCCACCGACTTCAACGAAATCTTCGACGCATTCCAATCCGCGCTTTCCCAGAATCTGAAGGATGTAGATCAATATCGTTTGCTCTTCTGGAACCATTCTCTTTCGCCGGATGAAGTGCGTTTGTTCGGCGAAAAATTGGCTGAACAGTTTCCCGACCTTGCGTACGATGTGTACCTGTGGCTCGCGAGCGTCTTCGAGGTAACCTATTCCTCGAATGACAACTACGAGCTGGCCTTGCACTACTACAAGAAAGCGGCACGGGCCAAACCGTACGAGCCGGATCCCTATCTTGATGCATGCGATTGCTATGAGCCTGACTTGAATATCCCGCCGCTTCAAAGTCTGATCGAGTTTGTGAAGCGCGGCGTGGACCATGTGCGCGATCCGCACAGCCTGTACAAGCGTCTCTCACAATTGTACGAACTTGCCGGCGACGCCGAACAATGCGAGTTTTACCGCCGGAAATCAGAAGAACCTCCCTCCATAAAAACGGATCCACCGCCGGCTGAATGAAGCTTCCGCGCGGGTATCCGATGATTCTCGGAGCGGCGTTCTTTTGGGGAATCTCCGCCACGGGCGCAAAGTTCCTTCTCAATCGAAATCTCGACGCCATTCTTCTGGTGCAATCTCGCGTTACCTTCACCGTTGTGATTCTCTTGATCTTCTACTTCCTGTTCAAGAGGGGATTGCTGGTCATCCGGCTGAAAGACCTCTGGCACTTTGCGCTCCTGGGAATCATTGGGATCGCCGGCGCCAATGTTTGCTATTATATCACGATCAGAGAAAGCACGGTTGCAACAGGAATCCTCATCCAGTACACCGCGCCGTTGGTGGTGATGACATACGGAGCCACGACGCGCGCGGAAATGTTGACGAGATGGAAAATCACTGCCGCCGTTCTCTCGCTAGCCGGCTGTTTCCTTGCGGTTGGCGCTTATGATTCCTCCGTTCTGACGATAACTCCGTTTGGCATGTTGACCGGAGTCGGGTCCATTGTGAGCTTTGCCTTTCTCAACATCTACACCGGCCGGGTACTCGCGCGATACAATGTCTGGACAGTCACGCTGTTTTCCATCGCGTGCGCGGCCGGGTTTTGGATGGTTGTAAACCCTCCCTGGAAGGTCGCGCATCTCGAGATCGGCGGGGAGACATGGCTCCTGCTCATTGCGCTGGCCGTGTTTTCCGTGCTCATTCCACACACGTTGTACTTTGCCGGATTGCAATACGTCCCACCATCACGCGCGGTCATCACCAGCACGTTCGAGCCGATTGTCGCCATAATATCGTCAGCATTGGTTTTGGGCGAACTCCTCGCCCCGTTACAGATCGCAGGCGCCATCATGGTGCTCGGGGCAATCGTCATGCTCCAAGCACGCAATGAAGCCGCTCATTCTCCGGAGGCTGTTTAATGCCCAGTGACCGGCGAAGCGCGAAAATCAAGGACGTCCTTTCACAACGTCAGCCAGATCTTTCGGTCGTCATGGAAAACATCCACGATCCTCATAATGTCAGCGCAGTGCTCAGATCCTGTGATGCGGTGGGCGTGATGAGAGTAGAGCTGCTGTACAATGTTGAGAAATTTCCGCGGTTGGGTCGCAAGAGCTCTTCGAGCGCAAACAAATGGCTTGAAGTTCGCAAGCACAAGACCGTGGATGCATGTTTTGACACGTTGAGGGCGGAAGGACTCTCAATTTGTGCCACACACCTGGGGCGTGAAGCGTCCTCTCTCTATGCCACTGATTTAACTGGCGCCATTGCGCTTGTTTTCGGGAACGAGCATCGTGGTGTTTCCGAAGAGGCATCGGAAAAAGCTGATAGGAACATCTATATTCCAATGGTGGGAATGATTCAAAGTCTGAACGTCTCGGTCGCTTGCGCTGTGACGTTGTATGAGGCCTTCCGCCAACGGCTTCAGTCTGGAAGGGGAGCATCGCGAATCCCGGCTAACCGGATGGAAGAATTATATGCCGAATGGATCAAGAGATAATTCATACATCACTCATCTCGAATGCAGTTCATGCAGGACCCTGCATGATCACAGCCGGGCTCAATCCGTTTGCACGACGTGCGGTCAGCCGCTGCTCGCACGGTATGACCTCGCATATCTCCGCGAAAAATTCTCCCGGGACGAACTGAGGTCGCGTGTAGCTTCTCTGTGGCGGTACCGCGAAGTTCTTCCCGTTCTCAGACTTGATAACTGTGTTTCGATGGGGGAAGGATTCACCCCGATTCTTGGTATGAACCGCATCGCCGGAGAAATCGGGATTGGGCATTTGATGGTTAAGGATGAAGCATTGAATCCGACAGGGTCGTTCAAAGCGCGCGGACTTTCAATGGCAGTATCAAAGGCGAAGGAGCTTGGTTTCGGCGAGTTGTGCATCCCAACGGCAGGCAACGCGGGTGCGGCATTGGCCGCGTATGCAGCGAAAGCCGGGATCATCGCACATGTGTATATGCCGGACGATACGCCTTCGGCAATTGTTGATGAATGCAGATTGCTTGGTGCGCGCGTCAATCTTGTGAAAGGCACCATCACCGACGCGGCCGCCGACATGAACAGGCAGAAAAAGAATTGGTTTGATATGTCGACGCTGAAGGAACCGTACCGGCTTGAAGGCAAGAAAACGATGGGATACGAATTGGCCGAGCAACTCCGATGGCAGCTTCCCGATGTCATTGTGTATCCAACAGGTGGGGGGACGGGCCTCATCGGGATGTGGAAAGCGTTTGAAGAACTCGAAGAGCTTGGCTGGATCTCGTCAAAGCGCCCGGCGATGGTGGCGGTTCAGAGCGCTACGTGCGCTCCCATCGTGAAAGCATTTGAAGCCAAAGCAGAGACGTGCGGGTTCTGGGAAAACGCCGCAACGGTTGCATCGGGACTGCGGGTTCCCAAGCCCTTTGCCGACCGGCTTATCCTTCGCGCGCTCTATGAAAGCCGGGGCACCGCGCTTGCGGTCCCTGATGCAGAAATTGAGAACGCCATGCGGAAAACCGCTCTTCTTGAGGGGATGCTCTTTTCACCCGAAGGAGCCGCGTGTGTCGCCGCTCTTCCAAGTTTAGCTCAACTGGGAATTACATCTTCCTCTTCAACTGTTCTTGTTTTCAACACCGGTTCTGCGTACAAATATAGTGAGATATTGTCCCTTGCCGCCAGGCCGCTGTCTGCACAACATTCGGTGCATTAATGCGTATGAGTTAGTTCAAATCGATAACTATACTCAGGATGGTGCAAGAAGATGATGCAAGAACAAACTCAGTCATTTGATTTCATAGGTTGGAATCTCGCATTTCTTGGTGCCTCGGTGCTGGGGCTATTTTTCTATTTTGTTTTTGTAGTAAGGAAGAGGCGGAAGGCCGGGTACCGGCACGAGGAATCCACGTCAGACCAAGAATCCAAATCTGTTTCCCCGAAACCCTAGGCCCAAGCGGGCACTTTTTGGCCGCATTTCCGGTTACCTCAGTATGACAAAGACCCTGTTTCTCGTTCTTCTCTGGTTGGGAATGCACATTCCTTCATTTGCCCAACCCCATACTCGTGTAAAACTCCTTGCCGATGTCGAATCCGTTCAACCCGGATCAACGTTCACACTTGGTCTTCTTATGACTATGGACCACGGATGGCACACGTACTGGATAAATCCGGGTGAGGCCGGACTAGGGACCAAAATCAATTGGCAGCTTCCTCCGGGCGTTTCTGTGGGTGAAATTCAGTGGCCAATCCCGCAGAAGTACCTTGAAGCAGGGGATATCCTCACTTATGGGTATGAAGATGAGAATATGCTATTGATTCCCGGTCAAGTCGATAAGTCCGTTAAGTCCGGGCAAATTGAGATCAAGGCATCAGCGGATTGGCTTGAATGCGAAGCGATATGTATTCCCGGAGCGGGAGAAGCAAGCATTACAATCAACGTTTCACCGAATTCTCCATCACCGACAAACAACACGCTCTTTGAAAAATACAAGAAACAAATTCCTCGGCAATCGGACCCTCGGATCACCGTTTCAGTTGGATTTAGCAGTGAGATAGTTAAAATCAACATTACCCAGACAAGCCAGGTGAAGCTTGCAACTGATACTCACGCGCTTCCTGATTTTTTCCCCGAAGCTTCTGATGAACTGGCAATCGGGAGGACGGAGAGATCTCCGGCCGGCAATGGCGCGACGATAGCTTTTCCAATTACAGTCATGTCGGTCTCTCCGGGTGAAATGACCCTTCGCGGAATCATCGTGTATCAACTCGAAGGGACCGAACGGACGGGACTAGAATTCAGCATTATCATTCCCGCTAATGTTGTTGCTTCACTCGGAGAAGGCGGCAGTGGTTCCGGTGCCGGAGTGCTTGACCGCCAGTTTGAAACAGTCGCAAAGGGTTCCGAAGGTTCTGTTCCACTGTTTATGCTGTTTGCCGTTTTCGGGGGACTTCTTCTGAATATCATGCCGTGTGTTCTCCCGGTCATTGCGTTGAAGGTTTTCGGTCTGGTCAAAATGGGTGGCGATAGCCCGAAGAAGATACGACGGTTAGGATGGATGTTCTCGCTTGGAGTTCTGGTATCGTTTCTTTCTCTGGCAGTGATTGTAATTCTCCTGAAGATTGCCGGGGAGAATGTGGGATGGGGATTTCAGTTTCAGGAGCCGGCGTTTGTTGTTGCGATGTGTGCCATCGTATTCGTGTTCGGCTTGAACCTGTTCGGCGTTTTTGAAATCCGACTACCCTCGTTGACAACTGCTGGTGTGGGACGCATCGTTCAAGAGAAAGAAGCAACGGGCGCCGGTTCGAGCGCTTCGTTTTGGGAGGGAGTGTTTGCAACCATTCTTGCCACTCCGTGTACAGCGCCGTTCCTCGGGACATCACTTGGCTTCGCGTTTTCACAACCCTGGTGGATCGTTATTCTGATTTTTGCATGCGTCTCCTTCGGGATGTCATTGCCATATCTTCTGCTCACGGCCCGTCCCGCATGGACAAAGTTCCTTCCGAAACCCGGTGAATGGATGGTTGCAGTAAAACAATTCATGGGCTTCCTGATGATGGCAACCCTCGTGTGGCTGCTGTATGTGCTGGGAAAGCAGTTGGGTATGGAAGCCGTAATTTGGGCAGGCGCATTTCTTCTGCTGACAGCTCTCGGTTTCTGGTTGATTGGCAAGTTTGCAAACCTGACAGCAACACGGAGGACGATCGCGATTACATGGTCAGCAGCGGCTCTTCTTATCGTTGTTGGGTATCTCTATTTCCTGGAACCGATCTTCGACGCGCAACAAGCAGTCGCGGGCGAAACAACTGCAAGCGTTGAAGATGGAATTCAATGGAAAGAGTTTTCTCTCGCAACACTGGACATTGCTCTAAAGCAGGGACAACCGGTGTTCATTGACTTCACGGCCGAATGGTGCCTGACGTGCAAAGTCAACGAGAAAACTGTTCTGGCCGATGAATCGGTCATCAAGAAATTTTCCTCAACGTCGGTGATACCACTAAAGGCAGACTGGACAAATCGAAACGCCGATATCACATCCCTGCTTGCAAAGTTCGGGCGCTCGGGCGTACCCTTGTATGTTGTTTTTCCCGCGGGAAAACCTAACTCGCCGATAATTCTTCCGGAAGTCATCACGGCCTCTATTGTACTTGAGGCTCTTGAGCAGGCGACTCAGACAGTGTCGGCTAACAATTTCTAACGTCGGGTTTCCTTTTCTCCTAACGGAAGTTCTTTCAAACCGCAACAAACTTTTATTGTATCGTATACTTGTTCAGGCCAATTCCCGCCCACTCACTTTCAAGGTTCAAAACAATGTGTAAAATGATGTTGTACACGGCAATTGCTCTAGTGCTGTGTGGTACGAACTCCTTTGCAAAAGCTGCCACACCTTCATCCTCTGAATGGGTCGATCGAAGCAATGAGAATGCCCAAATTCTTCTTACTGTAATGGCGAAATTCAGTCCGGAAGGCGCCGGGCAACTTGGCGTTGAGGGACTTGATGAAGAGATTGCCGACTTGAAGCCGGGTATTACAGAGCGCTCAAACAAGGCTGTGTCTGAGGCAATCGATGAACTGAACGCGCGTCTCGGGAAAGAGAAGGATGCCTCTGTGCGGCAGGATCTGGAGATTCTGATCAAAACGGCGCAGGACAACATTCGCGGAAACGGGCTGACACAAAAATACCAGATTCCATATTTCAATATCTCCAGGTTGGTGTTCAGCGGGGTTCGCGGCCTGCTGGACGATCAGGTGCCAGAATCAAGACGCAATGCGGCCGTGGTTCGTTTGCGAAAATATGCCGGCTTGGTTGATGGTTACGCCCCGATATCACAGCTCGCAATAGACCGTACTCGTGAACGCATGGAGGTCGCCGGATTGATCGGGCCGGTGAAGGATGAGGTGGAAAAGGATCTTGCCCAAAATCAATTTTTCGTTGATGGCATTGGAAAGCTGTTTGAAAAGTACAAGCTGAAGGGCTATGAAGAGGCGTACACTGCGCTCAAGGTTCAGCTAAAAATCTACGATGACTTTGTTAGGAGCGAAATATTGCCGAAGGCGCTTGAGGACTTCCGCCTTCCTCCGGAGCTGTATGCGTTCTCCGTGGAGCAGGTGGGAGTTGATATTCCGCCGACAGAGCTTGCCGCAATGGCTTACGACGCGTTTACTGATCTCCAAAAACAGATGCAGACCATTGCGTCTCAGATCGCAAAACAAAAAGGCCTGTCCTCCTCCGACTACCGTGCTGTAATTCGGGAATTGAAAAAGGATCAGCTTGTTGGAGACGCGATTCTATCGATTTACAAGGAAAAGAACAGTGAAATTGAAGAAATCATCCGCCGTGAGCACATCGTAACGTTACCGGCGCGCGAAATGCGCATTAGAATTGCAAGTGAGGCGGAAAGCGCCCAGACCCCTGCGCCTAACATGCGCCCGCCGAGAATGATTGGCGATACGGGCGAGATGGGCGAATTCGTTCTGCCGTTGAATATCCCATCCGCAGAAGGAGAGATGAAGAAGTTTGATGACTTTACATTTGCCGCCGCGTCATGGACGCTCTCTGCGCATGAAGGGAGACCCGGTCATGAAATGCAATTCGCATCGGTCATCGAAAAGGGGGTTTCCATCACCCGTGCGATCTTCGCGTTCAACAGCGTCAATGTGGAAGGATGGGGCTTGTACTCCGAAGCGATCATTCTACCGCATATGCCGATTGAAGGCCAGTTGATTTCTCTTCAACACAGACTGCTTCGCGCGGGGCGCGCGTTCATGGACCCGGAATTGCAAATGGGCAAGATGAAACGCGAGGAGGCTTTGCGTCTTTTGAAGGAAGACATCGTCATCTCCGATGCAATGGCGAACCAGGAAGTGGAGCGCTACACCTTCCGCTCTCCCGGTCAGGCCACCGCATATTTCTACGGCTACACAAAGTTGATGGACTTGAGAAAGGCAATGGAGAAATCGTTAGGGAAGAGTTTCGATCAGTAAAAGTTCCACGACTTTATTCTGGCACAAGGCCTGTTGCCTCCGGACCTTCTCCGCAAGGCTGTCATGAATCAGTTTGGACTTTGAGGGATGGCATGTTCAGCAAGTCGAGCGTGGTGAACATTCTCGAGCGAACCCCCGCAGTGTTGACGGCAATGGTCCAGGGGCTTGATAAAAGCCTGCTTCATGCAAACGAGGGCCCCGAGACGTGGTCTCCATTTGACGTGGTTGGACACTTGATCCATGGTGAACGAACCGATTGGATCCCGCGCATGAAAATCATTCTTGAGCATGGCATCTCGCGGCCGTTTGATCCTTTTGACCGCACGGCTCAGTTTCATGATAACAAGGGGAAGGATGTTTCGGAACTCCTTGCCACGTTTGCCGACTTGAGAATGGTGAATGTCCGGACTTTAAAGGATATGCAACTGAGCCAAAGCGATCTTCAAAGGGAGGGAGTGCATCCGGCACTTGGTCGCGTTACGTTGCGGCAACTGCTTGCAACGTGGGCGGTACACGACATGGATCACCTTCAGCAGGTTGCCCGTGTCATCGCGAAACAATACGACACTGAGGTCGGTCCCTGGAAAGAGTACCTTAGAATCCTTCGAGGGTAAGATCAGCATTCACGCTATTGAGGAAGCGCTGCCTGTTTGGAGCGCTTTCTTTATTTTCCTCGCCTGCCTATATTAATGCGCACATTATTTCGATGGTCAAAAAAGACAACAGGAATCCCATGTACAGACTAACGACTTCACCTGCATGGAAAGCACTTGAAGCCCACTCTCTTCAAATGAAGCTCAAACATATGCGCGAGATGTTCGCGGAAGATCCTGATCGATTTCAAAAATACTCCCTTCAATGGAAAAGTGAGGGAGGAAAAATGCTCGTAGACTACTCCAAGAACATTGTTGATACGGATACAATGAAGATGCTGTTCGCTCTTGCCCGGCAGTCAGGCATTGAGCAATGGCGCGACCGGATGTTTGCTGGAGAACGCCTCAATGTTACTGAAAACCGTGCCGTCCTTCATACGGCACTACGTAATCGATCTGCAAAGCCGGTGATGGTAGATGGGAAGGACGTGATGGTCGATATTCGCGCAGTCCTTCAAAGAATGAAGTCGTTCAGCGAATCCGTTCGAAGCGGCGCATGGAAAGGGTACACCGGAAAGCCCGTAACAGATATAGTTAACATCGGGATTGGCGGTTCCGACCTCGGCCCTGTGATGGTGACGGAGGCCCTGCGCCCGTACGCGAAGCCGGGATGGAATGTACATTTCATTTCTAATGTTGATGGGACCCATATCTCCGAAACCCTTAAGCGAGTCAATCCGGAAACAACGCTGTTTCTCATCGCTTCCAAAACCTTCACGACCCAGGAAACCATGGCCAACGCTGCCACCGCGCGGGAATGGTTTCTCTCATCGGCAAAGAGTGAGAAACACATTGCGCTTCACTTCGCCGCGCTGTCAACAAATGCGCGTGAGGTTACGGCCTTCGGCATTGATACGGGGAACATGTTTGAGTTCTGGGACTGGGTTGGCGGACGTTACTCGCTCTGGTCTGCCATCGGGCTTCCGATTGCCCTCTCCATCGGCTTCGACAATTTTGAGAACCTCCTGGCCGGTGGATATGAAATGGATCAACATTTCTGTTCGGCGCCACTGGAAGAAAACATTCCTGTGATTCTTGCGATGCTCGGCATCTGGTATAACAATTTCCTCGACGCGGACACTCATGCGATTCTTCCGTATGACCAGTACTTGCATCGGTTCGCTGCGTATTTTCAACAAGGTGATATGGAAAGCAACGGCAAATATGTGGATAGAGAGGGAACGCGTGTAGACTACTCAACTGGTCCCGTTATTTGGGGCGAACCCGGCACAAACGGACAACATGCTTTCTACCAGCTCATTCATCAGGGCACAAAATTGATTCCTGCGGATTTTATTGCAACAATCGAATCCTACAATCCCATCCGAGATCATCATCGATTACTCCTGTCTAATTTTGTCGCGCAAACCGAGGCGTTGATGAAAGGAAAGACACCTGCTGAGGTTGAGAAGGAGTTTCTAGCCTCGGGAGTTGATCCTGCCGAAGCCGGGACACTTCTACCGCACAAAGTTTTTGAAGGGAACCGCCCGACCAATTCCATCATCGTTCAGAAGATCACTCCGCGCGTTCTCGGTTCATTGATTGCGATGTATGAGCACAAGATCTTTGTCCAGGGAATTGTCTGGAACATTAACTCGTTTGATCAGTGGGGAGTGGAACTTGGAAAGCAATTGGCAAAGAAGGTTCTGCCTGAACTGTTTCAAGCAAAACCTGTTGGAACCCACGATTCCTCCACGAACGCCCTGATCAATTTCATCAATTCCCATCGTGGAAGTTGATGGGTTTTTCTCTATCTTGAAAGTACGCTGAAACAGGTTCAGACCTCATGATATTTCAAATTTTCAATCACGTCTGTTTCGTAACCCATGCACATGACTGATCCCAACGCGCGGATTGCGCGTCATCCGAGTATCTCGGAACTGGATGAACTGTGTATCAACACCATCCGTTGTCTTTCGATGGATGCCGTGCAGAAGGCAAAATCGGGCCATCCCGGAATGCCGATGGGCATGGCGCCAGCGGCGTACTGGCTCTGGACAAAACACCTCAAACATAATCCTCTCAATCCTGCATGGGCTAATCGCGACCGCGTCGTTCTTTCGGCTGGACATGGATGCATGTTGTTGTATTCAGTTCTCCATCTCACCGGCTATGATCTTTCGCTCGATGAGATCAAGAACTTCCGTCAATGGGGAAGTAAAACTCCAGGACATCCGGAGTACGGACATACGCCGGGCGTCGAGGTAACAACCGGACCACTCGGTCAGGGCATTTCCAACGCAGTCGGAATGGCGATCGCCGAAAAATACCTCGCCTCATATTTCAACCGCGATGGATTCCCCATCGTCAATTACAAGGCGTATGTTATCGCGGGCGACGGTTGTCTGCAGGAAGGCCTCGCGTCGGAAGCATGTTCACTTGCCGGACATCTCGGTTTGAACAATCTCATTGTCATTTACGATGACAACCATATCACAATTGATGGCGAAACCTCGCTCTCGTTTGGTGAGGATGTTGCCAAACGGTTCGAGGCATACGGTTGGTTTGTACAGCAAGTTGCCGGTGATGGCAATGACTTGGCCTCCTTCCACTCCGCGCTTCGTATCGCGCAGAAGGAACAGCAACGGCCATCCCTCATCAAATTGCGGACACACATCGGTTATGGTTCTCCCAACAAGCAGGATTCTCATGACTCCCACGGTTCCCCGCTCGGTGATGAGGAAATAGCTTTGACAAAAAAGCGCTTTGGCTGGGACCCCGAAAAGAAGTTCATTATTCCTGATGAAGCACGGAAGGTTTTCAGGAAAGAAGTGGAAAAGGGGGCGCAGGCGGAACAGGAGTGGACGAAGTTGTTCCAGGAGTACACGAGAGCATATCCTTCGTTGGCCTCGGAATTCAATCAAGCTCTGGCCCGCAAACTACCGGTGAATTGGGAGAAGCTCTGGACGGAGTCCGTTCCGGCTTTTGATCCCGCGGTGCCGATGGCGACGCGGGAGGCGCAAGGCAAAGTCCTTGATGCAATCATGCCGAAGCTTCCACTGGTTCTTGGCGGCTCGGCGGATTTGACGCCCTCGAACAATACGCGCTTCAAAGGCGTCACCGATTTTTCGCGCAATCAGCGCTCGGGCAGATATATCAGATATGGTGTGAGGGAACACGCGATGGGGGCCATCATGAACGGCATCTCCGTTTCGGACATGCTGATTCCTTACGGCGCTACATTTTTCTCGTTTACAGACTACATGCGTCCGGCGATTCGTCTGGCGGCGCTCTCAAAATATCCTTCCATCTTCGTCTATACTCATGACAGCATAGGACTCGGTGAAGACGGACCGACGCATCAAGCTGTGGAACATTTTGCGTCACTGCGCGCTATGCCCGGGCTTATTGTACTGAGGCCGGCAGACGCCAACGAAACCGCCCATGCATGGAAGTTTGCGCTCGAACATCGCTCGGGTCCGACACTTCTCGCCCTGACGCGTCAGAAACTCCCTATTCTCAATCAGAAAAAACTTGCATCAGCATCCAACCTCGCGCGTGGCGCCTATGTGCTGACGGGCGCCGAACGTCCGTCGGTTCTTTTGATTGCGACCGGTTCAGAAGTTTCACTTGCGTTGAGCACGCACCAAGAGCTTGCAAAAGATGGAATACAATCGCGTGTTATCAGCATGCCGTCGTGGGAATTGTTTGAAATGCAGTCACGCGAATACAAAGACTCAATCTTGCCGCCACAGATTCGAGCACGCGTTGCAATTGAAGCCGGAGTCCGAAACGGATGGGAACGATACATTGGCGACAAGGGTGAGTTTGTCGGTATGACCACATTTGGGGCATCAGCGCCTGCGGACCGCGCGTTCAAGGAGTTTGGGATCACAACGGAAAACATAGTTGCGGCTGCAAGGAGGACTCTCTCATGAATGTCGTCATTGGCGGTGACCACGCCGGACTTTCCCTGAAAAATCTGTTGATTGTTGAACTCAAGAAAGCAGGAGTTCACTTGGAGGATATCGGCGCGTTCGATGAGAAACCGTCAGATTACCCTGACTTTGCGCTTGAGGTCGGCAAACGCGTTGCATCGGGCAAAGCCAACAAAGGTATACTTATCTGCGGAAGCGGCATCGGTGCCTGCATTGCCGCAAACAAAATCAGAGGCGTCCGCGCCGGACTTGCCCACGATACGTATTCGGCCCATCAAGGAGTTGAACACGATGACATGAATGTTCTCTGCCTCGGTGCGCGCATCATTGGGTCTGCACCGGCTCTGGAAATCGTCCGGGCGTTTGTAGAAGCCCGGTTCACCAACGAAGAACGACATGCTCGTCGCTTGAAGAAGGTTCTTGATATTGAAAGGAATCAAGGTCATGAATAATCTTCAGAAACTTGCCGTACTCGGACAAAGCATCTGGTATGACAATATCAGCCGGGGAGTCATCCGCTCCGGCGAATTGAAACGCATGGTCGATGAAGGGCTCCTCGGCGTCACATCCAATCCAACTATTTTTGACAAAGCTATTTCCGGAAGCACCGACTACGACGATCAGATCCGCGAAATCGTGGGACACAACCCGAAGATTGATGCCGGCGCCATTATTCGTGCATTAATGGTGAAGGATATTCAAATGGCGTGTGACGTTTTGCGCCCCGTCTATGATCGCACGCAGGGCGGTGATGGTTTTGTCAGTATTGAAGTTACTCCCCAAAAGGCACGGGACACAAAGGCGACCATCGAAGAGGTGGGAGAGCTTTGGTCGCAAGTGAACATGCCGAATCTTATGGTGAAAATCCCTTCCACGAAGGAAGGACTTCCCGCAATTGAACACTCAATCGCGCAAGGTGTCAATATAAACGTGACGCTGATTTTTTCCGTCGAGCGATACACGGAGGTCGCATGGGCGTACGTTGCAGGGCTTGAACAGCGGGTGCAACAAGGTAAACCCGTGAATCGTGTGGCCTCCGTGGCCAGCGTGTTCGTCAGCCGCATTGATACACTGGTGGATGATATCCTCGCGAAGAAGGATCCCTCAAAGGGCAAAGATCTCGCCGGTAAAGCGGCGGTTGCAAATACGAAACTGGTCTATCAGGCGTTCAAGGAAGTGTTTGGTTCGGAACGGTTTGCAAAGCTGAAAGCCCAGGGTGCTTCCGTTCAAAGACCATTGTGGGGCAGTACAGGCACGAAGAATCCTGCATACAGCGATTTGTTGTATGTGGATGCGCTCATCGGTCCGCATACGGTGAACACCGTTCCACCTGCGACGTATTCATCGATTCTTGATCACGGCAATCCGGCCTTGAGCGTTGAAGCAGGTCTCGCTGATGCAAAGGAGGTACTAGCCCGCTTGGGGAATGCCGGAATTGAAATGCACCAGGTGTTGCAGAAACTTGAAGACGATGGCGTCGCGGCTTTTGAAAAATCTTTTGACGGTCTCTATCGTAACCTTGATGACAAGCGAAAGCAGTTTGCCGAAGATGCGGTTCCGGCGACATAAACGAACGCTGTCCACTCCTTTGATTGTTTCTCGCTCATGATCACCGAACCAAATCCGCTTGCCGAAGCCACACGCATGGAACGGATTCCCGAGCCGTGCACGATGGTAATCTTTGGCGCTTCGGGAGACCTCACAAAGCGTAAGCTCATTCCGGCGATTCTTGACCTTGCGCGTCAGAACCTTCTTTCACCTCATTTCACCATCGTTGGGGTATCACGCACGCCGATGACCAACGAACACTTCCGCGCGTATTTGCTCGAGGCCATGAAGGAGTTCGGTCTGCTGCAGGAAGATGAGCAATCGCTTTGGGACTCGTTCGCGCGAGGAATATGTTATCACTCCATGGATCCGGAGAATTCAGCGGCTTTTGCGGAACTGAAGCGAGTCCTCGAAGAAATCACCACAGCCCGAAGCGTCCCCGGGAATTTTCTGTTTTACCTTGCAACGCCTCCGCAGCTCTATGAGACCATTGTCAACAACCTTGGTTCATGCACTCTGCAGCACGGGTTGGCAACCGGCGAGTGGGTGCGGATTATTATCGAGAAGCCCTACGGGTCCGACCTTGCATCCGCGCGTAGCTTGAACAATGCCGTGCTCAGAGTGTTCACCGAGGATCAAGTGTATCGTATTGATCATTACCTTGGCAAGGAAACGGTTCAGAATCTGCTTGTGTTTCGATTTGCCAATGGAATCTTTGAGCCGATTTGGAATCGGAACTACGTGGACCATGTTCAGATCACAGCTGCGGAAACAGTGGGGGTTGAAAATCGCGGCGGATACTACGATCACGCCGGTGCAATGCGGGACATGGTTCAAAACCACATGATGCAGTTGCTGGCACACACGGCGATGGAGCCACCGGTGCTGTTCGACGCGCAGCAGGTACGCGATGAAAAACACAAAGTCCTCCAGGCGATCAAGCCGATTACGCCGGATGAGGTTCATCATTGTACAGTCAGGGGACAATATGTTGCAGGATCGATCGGCGGGAAGCAAGTTTCTGGCTACCGTAAGGAAAAAAATGTCGCGCCGGACAGCACAACGGAAACATACGTGGCGATAGAGTTTCAGATTGAGAATTGGCGTTGGGCAGGTGTGCCGTTCTATCTTCGGTCAGGAAAGCGTTTACCGAAGCGCGCCACGGAAATAGCAATTCAATTCAAAAAGACGCCGCACCATTTGTTCACAGCGCTTTCCTCGGACGGGCTTGATCAAAACAACATCGTCATCCGTATCCAACCAGATGAAGGAATTTCGCTGAAGTTCAGTTCAAAGATTCCCGGGTCAACTACTCGCATGCGGCCTGTGACCATGGATTTCCGTTATGGCTCCTCTTTTGGGGGAATGCTGGCCGACGCCTACACGCGGCTGATTCTCGATTGCATGCTAGGCGATGCAACACTCTATGCTCGTGGTGACAGTGTTGATGTCGCTTGGTCTCTCATTACACCGATTCATGAGGGCTGGGCTTCCAACAAGCAGGCACGAATTGCGGAATATGCTGCAGGAACGTGGGGGCCGAAGGAAGCCGATGCGTTGCTCGCGAGTGATGGGAGACTATGGAGGTTGCCGTAGGTCGAGCGTGCTGACCGGTTGCCGCTTGTAAGTAATTAAAACAGGTTCGCCACACCAACGAGACTGAATCTCACCTCACCGTCTCGCATTACTCGACGTTTCTTTCTTCTCGAGTCTCGAAACCTTCAGCGTCACATCCTGATTGTATATCCGATCAAAAGCCGGGCAAAGTTCAATAGCCCGTGTGTACAGCCTTCCCGCTTCCGCGATGTCTCTATTCGCCGCATGGATTTCCCCTGCCTGGAAACAGAATTGAGGATCGTTCTCGGCCATCGAAGGGGCTTTCTTCAGAGTCTGCAACGCCTCTTCCTTTCGCCCTGATTGAAGATAGGCACGGGCAAGAGTGGAATACGCCCCAATGTCCTGCCGTATCTTCATATCTTTCTTCGCAAGCTCAAGTGCTTTTTGCAGTTGTGTTCCGTGGTCCAGATAATAGAGGGCAAGCGGTCGCAGGTATCCGATATCTCCTTCGCGTACGCGCGCACGATACTGCGACTCTCCCAACTTCCATGCGGTCGCCGCTGAATCAGGATGGCCCGCCCTTTTGAAGGCGTCTCCAAGAAATATCTGCAGGCCGGGATCTTTGCTTGAAAAAATGGCCCGGTGATACAGTCGAATGGCTTCATCAAATTGCTCCTCAAGCATCTTGATTTCCGCCTTGTGCTCAAGCGCAAGAGCGAAATCAGGCATGATGTTGAGCGCCCGTTCATAGCAACTCAACGCCTTTGAAAAATCGCCACTGTTCAGAGAGAGACTCCCGCGCATCACCCATGCCCACGCGGACGGCTCCGGATCAGATCCTGCGGGTAGGTCACAAGACCGCTCCCAAAGCTTCCCGGCTGCCTCAAAGTTTCCCCGAAACATTTCGATTCTGGCGAGCCGGCCCCATGATGCGAGCCCCGGTTTCTGGTTCGCGTAGAGTTTGTACAATCCAGCGGCGCGCTCGTAGTCACCAAGGTCAAACGCCACGTCACCTGCTATTGCCCAAAGTGATGGGGTTTCGGGTGATTCCGACATTGCGTCTTTGACAATTGCATCCGCCTCTTTGAAACGATGCTGGGATGCAAGGGAGGCAGCCAGTCCCACTTTTGCATCAATGTTGTGAGTGGGCATTCGCTTCAAGGAGAGCCGGTAGGCCTTCTCTGCCTCAACGTAGTCACCGGACGAGCCCGTGGTTCTGGCACGTGAAGTGTAGGTTTCTCCTAAGCTGATGGCAGAGATAAAGTCCAGAGGATCAGCGTTGAGCTTCTGCCTGTAGAATTCGATTACCTGATCGTAGCGAATGGTCTGGGTGGTTGCACACTCGGTGAGCGCCACAGTCAGAAAAAGAACACACATCCACCCAGATCGTATGGATCCCATTCGCATATCCTATGTTAACGTGGCCGTGAAGGAACCGGCGGCACATTGTCAGCCGCCATGTAGGGGAACGTTGTCAGAAATGCAACATCGTTCGCGCTCACGCCGTCGGAAACGCCCGCCCCGCCGCCACGGTTGAGGACAAGCCCGAGGGCGATGTCGATGACGTCGTCCTCAAGTCTCCTACCATTGGGAAATTGTACGGGCTGGGCAAAATTGATCGTCACGATGTCCGGTATAACGGCAGCCGCGACTTGTGCCGAAGTCAGATCGCCTAATGGCCCACCGTTTTCGGGGCCCAGGACCGCGTTCACCGCCGCCCGGAGGCCCTCCATGCTGGCTTGTGCCATCGCCCGGAAATTCGCGGCGTCATTTTTGGGTTCGGCCTGGTTGAAGGCATCCTTTGATGCCGCCGGTATCAATGCCGTGTTTATTGCCGGAATGGCAAAGCGGTCAACCTGCACATATTGTGGACCGCTGGGTCCCGGTGTCGTGGCAGTGTCTTCCTTGCATCCGATGAAGGTAACGAGAGCAAGGAAAAGCGTGGTCCGAACGAAAGTGCTTGTCGAGTACATATGAGAATTCCTTTCCGTGTTCTGGGTTGAGTATTATTGAACTTCCTGGACGCTTGCCCAGGCCCTTATCGTACCGGTGTTGGATGTCGGTTGGCCAGTGAGGGCCGTAATGGGGAGTTCGATCACAATTGCTCCAACGTTATTTCCGGCGAAGAAGTCAATGGGGGTTCCCGTTGCTCGCAAGCCGCTCGTCGGTACATATGGTCCGGCGACGAATTGTTTGAATCCTACAAGATCAAAAAAGAAGGGATCTTCACGTCTGCCGCAGAAGACCCTGATTGGTCCTGATGTGACAATGATTGGGGCAGCTCCGGCGGCCGTCACATTGCCTGTGATAGCCGTTGAGGTTAACCCTGCAACAGAAAATGTCTGTGTACTAGTACCTGAAAAGGTAACAGTGACAGTGGCATCAGCGGTCAGATCGCCGTTTTGGTCAACGTGAATCAGGTACCGCGCATCGTTTGCAAAAAGGGGCGAGTTTGCGTAACCGGGTGCATGTGCGGAGACGTTCAGAATCGCCACCAGGTTGTCCGGATTGGCAGGACTGCGGAAAGCATATATGTCTGTTATGTCTTTTCGCAGATCGCGGTTTGCAAGTGGAGAATCAAAATGGTCTGACGCCAGAGCGAGACCGATCAGCAGCAATACGACTCCTGAGAGGATCAGAAGTGCAGGTGCTTTTTTTAGCATAGGACCTCCTGTGGTAGTTAGGGGTTGAACAACTGAAACGAGTGTGATTTGGTTGAAAATACCTCAATGGTATTATTCTGTGTACGTAGTTATCTCGAAATTGGATTTACTCCACGTGGTTCGTCCTCGCAGAAGTGGGGCCGGGCCGGATAGGGAGTAAGATATTGTGACTCCATCGATGGTAAGGCTGTTGTGACGTCTCGGAAAGTGCCCGAAAGCGAACAATCCGCGGCATCCGCATCATGTAAAAGAAGGATTTCAAGAAGGGATATCCTGAGAAAGCGATGGGGATTATCTTCTCCCGGAGGGGCTGTTCGTTGTGGTTTTCATGAGGTCGCCGTGTATACCGATGCAGGCGATGGAGGTGGCCATACATCGGGCGACCCGGGTCTAGGTAAGTCTCAATCCAGAATTCATCTTTGATTCGCAAACCCCAGGAACAAGGCCGGTATCACGATCATATTCAATGCAGTTGAACTTAGCAATCCGCCGAGAATCACAATCGCCATGGGTGACTGGATCTCATTCCCCGGATGATTGCCTGCAATGGCAAGCGGAATCAATGCGAGTCCTGCCGCAAGTGCTGTCATCAACACCGGGCTCAACCGCTCCATCGACCCTTGTCGGATAGCTTCGGTGAGTGATTTCCCTTCCGCAAGGAGCGTGTTGTAGTGAGAGACCATCAGAATTCCGTTTCTCGTTGCGATGCCGAATAACGTAATGAACCCGACAAGCGATGCAACGCTCACTACGCCGCCCGAAAGGAATACTGCTATGATCCCGCCAATCAAAGCCAACGGGAGATTCACCATCACCAGAAGCGCGATTCGAACCGAGGTAAACTCAAAATAGAGAAGCAGAAAGATGGTGAGGATGGCCGCAACGCTCAAGAGCGAAATGATACGGGTTGCTTCCTGCTCGCTTTCAAATTGCCCGCCATACTCGATGTAGTAGCCTTGGGGAAGTGTCACCATCCTCTCAGTCCGTCGTTGGATGTCTTCGATGACGCTTCGCAGATCACGCCCTGAGATGTTTGCTTGCACGACGATCTTGCGTTGCACGTTCTCACGGCTAATGGTGTTGATTCCTTTTTCAGAGGCAATCGTTGCGAGTTCCGAGATAGGGACTTTTACTCCAAGCGGTGTATCGAAGAGCGCCTGTCGGATTTTCTCAATGCTCCCGCGGTGATTATCGTTGAAACGTACAAGCAGATCAAAACTTTGCTGCCCTTCGAGTACCTGAGAAACGACCTCACCATTAAACGCCACATCGATTGCCTCCGAGAAGTCGGCAACGGTCATCCCGTATTTCGCCATCTGGAGCCTATTTGCCTTGATGCGAATCTGCGGAACGTTCATTTGCTGCTCGGTTGCTAAATCCACAACTCCCTCAACCTGTTCCATCTCCTTCCGTACCCCATCGGCGATCGAGCGCAATCGAAACAAATCGGTGCCGAAAATTTTGACAGCAATGTTGGCTCTCGTCCCGGAAAGCATATGGTCGATGCGGTGACCGAGCGGCTGACCAATCGTTATGTTTGTGCCGGGAACGAGCGAAAGCATCTTCCGAAGCTCAGTAAGCATCTCCTCTTTAGAGGTTCCATTGAGTTCGAAGCGGGCATCAAGCTCGGCGGAATTTACCCCTTGTGCGTGCTCGTCAAGTTCTGCCCTGCCTGTGCGGCGAGCGGTTGATTTGATTGAGGGATGACCAAGGAGTATCTGTTCGACAAGGTTGCCAATCTTATTCGATTCTTCAAGTGATGTGCCCGGCACGGTTACAACACTGATGGTGAAGGAGCCCTCATTAAATTCAGGCAAGAAGGTACGTCCTAAGAAAGGAAGGATAGCAATTGCAAGAACAAGTGCGATACCCGCACCTGCAACAACAAGCATTGGCTTGCGGAGAACAACGTCGAGCGTCCGGGAATACGCCGCTTTCAAGTGGCGAAGGAGAAAACTATCGCCCTCTTTCTCTAAGAAGCTTGCGCGGGAAAGAAGGTACGCACACAGGGCTGGTGTCACGGTGAGCGCAACAATGAGCGATGCACTGATCGACGCAATATAAGCAATACCCAGCGGACGTAAGAGCCTGCCTTCCACCCCACTTAAAAAGAAAAGCGGCAGGAAGACGACAATGATGATAAGCGTCGCATTCACAATCGAGGATCGGATTTCCCGTGATGCATCGAAGATCACTTCGAGGGCAGGACGAGGACTCGGCGCGTGCTTATTGTCCTTAAGACGGCGGAAGACGTTTTCCACGTCGATGATGGCGTCATCGACAATTGCACCGACGGCAATTGCCATACCACCAAGCGTCATCGTGTTGATCGTGATATCGAAGAACTTCATCACAAAGATGGCAAAGATCAGGGAAAGCGGCATCGCCGTCAGTGAAATAAACGTTGTGCGGAAGTTGGCCAGAAACAGGATTAGTACAATGATGACAAGAATGGCGCCGTCTCTGAGTGCTGCGGCGATGTTATCAATGGCGACCTGAATGAAGTCTGCCTGTCGGAAGATGTGCGAATTGATGGCCATGCCTGTTGGAAGGGTTTTCTGAATTTCATCCAAGGTGTGTTCGATTCTGCGGGTGAGTTCGAGCGTATTAGCGCCGGGCTGTTTCTGCACGGAGATAACGACGGCGGGCTTTGCGTTCACCGAGGCGTCGCCGATCTTCACAGCGGCATCGATCTTCAAGTCCGCGACGTCCTTCACAAGGATGGGAACTCGATTCCTAACAGCCACAACAGCACGCCCGATGTCGTCGGTCGAATAGATGCGACCAATTCCGCGGATAAGGTACTCCTGCCCCTTTTCCATGAAGACCCCGCCGGAGGAATTCTGATTTGTGCTGGCGACGGCGTGCAGGACCTCTTGAAGCGAGACATTGTACGCACGGAGCTTGTCGGGATCGACGAGTACCTGGTACTGTTTCCGCCCGCCGCCAATGGGAACGACTTGCGAGACACCCGGAACGGCAAGAAGCCTCCTGCGGATCGTCCAATCTGCAACGGTGCGCACGTCAAGCTCGCCGTGGCGATCGCTTGAGACACTCACGAGCATGATTTCTCCCATAATGGATGAGATCGGGGCAAGCACAGGCTGCGCGACACCGCGGGGAAGCTGCGAACCGACAAGCTGGAGCTTTTCGTTGACGATCTGACGTGCGATGAAAATGTCCGTGCCCCAATCAAACTCAACCCAAATAATGGATATCCCCATTGCAGAAGATGAGCGTACGCGGCGAACGCCTGTAGCCCCGTTCACAGCAGTCTCGATGGGAAAAGTGACAATCGTTTCCACTTCTTCGGTCGCCATCCCGTGTGCTTCGGCGAGGATGACTACAGTAGGAGCAGTCAGATCGGGAAAGACATCCACGGGAATACGCGTAACGGTAAATACCCCGGTTGCAAGAATACCGATCGCACCAAGAACAACGAGTAGCCTGTTCTGAAGCGACCATCTGATAATTCGGTCAAGCATCGTGTCGCTCCTTTCTTAGTGCTCGTGTCCGTGAGCGGGAAGTTGTGATGTGAGCGATGCAAGCCGCACCTGATACGCTCCGACTGTCACAACCCGTTCGCCCTCTGAAAGGCCATTCCGTACTTCAACATGTGCACCGTTTCGCTCGCCAAGTGTTAGTTCGCGTTTGGCAAATGCTTCGCCCTCGACGTGAACGTATGCGCTGAATTTTCCCTCTTCCTCGATTAAAGCGGATTCCGGGATGACAATCGCTTCCGTTTCTCTTCCCGTCGCAATGTTTATTTCCCCGAACATACCGACGCGCAGTTTCCCGTCTGGATTTCGTATCTCAAAGATGACCGGGAAAGTACGCGTTGTTTGGTCAATAGCGGTGGCGATGGAAACGAGTCTCCCATTGCGCTCATTCAACTCAATGGCTTCGTTGGCACCTGCAATTTGCAGCCACGCCCGACGAGGACGAGCGAGCTTCCCGATTTCTGTTGAAGCGACGTTTGCCCGGGCCCACACCATGCTCGTATTGATGATGCGATAGAGTTGCTCACCGGCATTGACTTGCTTCCCGGGTACAACGTATGCTTCAACGATGGTTCCGGAAAGCGGCGCGCTGAGCGTGAAGGAGTTGGGAGATTGTCCGGAGCGATTGGAGTGCACATACTTGTTCAATGTCTGATACGTGGCGTCGGCCCGTTTGAATGTGGTCTCGGCCTCCTGGTATTCTCGTTCGGAAACGCCATCGATGGCGCGAAGACGTTTGGCACGTTCAAGTTCCTTTTCTGCGAGTGCCCGGTCTGTTTCGGCTTCGATGAAACGGGAGGAGAAGTTCTCGATTCCGCTCGGTGGCTCGGCAGATGGAATCATGATCGCAAGACGTGCACCCAGGCCGACCTGCTGACCAACCACCGGCAGACTCTGATTTTCTTCCAACGGAATTGTGCCGGTGAAGGGCGCCGATACGATTGCCTCGCTGTTGAGCCGCGGCACGATTTCACATGCCGCGCGGACGGAACCGCTCATCGGCTTGCGAACAACAGGTTCAGTGTGAAAATCGATTTTCCACTGCTGTTCTTTGAGAAATGTGACCAGCTGTTCCCCCGTCGACGGTTTTTCATCTGGCGGAATATCTGCGACTGAAGCAAACACATGTAATCCATCAACGTGCAAGGTATCTCGAGAAACACCGTCGATGATCATCGTGAGATGGTACGTTCCGGGACGGTCGAACGTGGTTGTCGGTCGATAGATACCGGGTGATGTTGGCTTGTCTGCTACAGTTGTGTGTCGAGCTCCATCGGTGGAAGCGAATACAAGAGAGAGGGTCCCATCGGTGACTGGCTTAAAGTCCGAGAGCCACGTGAGATGAACTGCAAATCGAATCTCCTGCCCCACGATGAGTGCCGGATATTCCATAAAGAGTTCCGTTTTTGAGGTCCAGATGGTAACCGATCCACCGGAAGCGTGTTGTGCCTCCGTTTCTTCGTGCGAATGGTGGCAACCTGCCAAGAGCGAGATAACAAATGCAAACGAGCAAAAGCAATAGTTTGCCATAAGAAATCCTTAGTCAATACAAATAATGTCTATGTTGTAATCAAAACGGATTGAATCACCCTGAGTTCACAGGGCGACGTGTGAAATGGAATAAATCCTAAGCGGTAGGCGGGGAGCGGCCGGAGTCGGAGAAGCCTGTCAGTGAATAGAGCGGAGGTGAGGTTTCGTGTGGAAAAACAAAAAGAATCGCGACGAACAGATCAGGAAAACCGGTTTGAGGTAGATCGACGGGGGAAGTGACGTTGTATTGGACAGACTTTGTGATTATCGAAGTTGAAACAGGAACTGCAATAAGCTCAACGAGGGGAACGGGATGCTGATGTTCATTTTCTATCGGAGAAATTGTTTCCGTGTTCAGCGCTGAGAATCTAAATGTTACAGCATTGTGCGCATGAGCGACATATGAATGCGAATGAAGGTGAGCACCCTCGTGCTGGTGACGGAGTGATTCGTGCGGATGAAACCCGCCTCCGAATACAACCCCTATCAAACAAGTGAGGAGAAGGATTGCCCTAAGAGTGGATGAAAGTATAAATGAACAACGCATGATTGGTAAATATACTAAATCCTACTTCAATCGACAATCGGATCAGTTGCCCGCTTTGCGGGAGACAGGTAGTCTCACCAGTGTGGAGAATATCTGGCACTCCGGGATCGAATTCCCCGTTGAAATCGCGCAGCCAACCCTACTGGTAGAGATTTCCTTCTGTCCACAACGCGTCTCTCCAAACTCCTGCCATGTCAGAAAATGTGGAGAGATAATGGTTTGCAAGGTCTGCGACCGAAGGAAGATGTGGACTCGGATTGGAGGACGTTCCTTGTGCCCACCGAGAATAGCTCTTTCGCACTTGCCACAAGTTCCGATCATCCCCCTTTGGTGGAATGTGTAGCGGGCTTTGCGACGGCTTTCACCAGTTCGTTCTGCTACGTCAAAACTTTTTGGGACTGGCGGCGTATAAATCTGTGGCGCATTTGCTGGGGAACGTGTTTCTTTCCATAGTTGTTGGTACATTCATACAGGATGTTGGCATTCATAAAAAATATCGTGCGATGGTCGGCAACGGGTTTCCTGCTCATTGCAATCTCCGGACTTACGATTGCAATTCACCATGAACACGCCATCGGGGATGCTTCAACCAAGCATGAGCACAGTCAGCCCGACGGGCTCGTTCTCAAGACCACACCCCAAACATACCACGAAGTGCATATTGTTAGGCTCCTCTCGGGCGATTGCTTTAACGGTTCACAGAAGATTGATCTCAAGACTTCTCTCGTGAAGCTTTTCGCAGTGCAATTAGAATCTCCTGAATTCTCTTCAGCTCATCATTCAACCTCATTAGCAAACATCGATGTAAGGGAGACCGGTCCGCCATCGGTGGATAAGTGTGTCCTTTTCTGTAGTTTCCTTATCTGATACTCCTCCTCGCTTGTCGTTGACAAGCGCAAGTTATTTTCTCCGGTTTTCTATTTCCTAATCAATAACTGAATTTTCTTTGTTCAGTGGCGTTCTGCTTTTGCGGAGTGCTCTGAAAAGCGAGTTCATCACATAACGTTGGAAGAAAGGCGCATATTTATGAAACGATTTGTAGTTCTCCTCGCAGTGACAGTGATCTGTCTATATACATCAAACGAAGTAAGTCTCGCTCAGCATAAGCATCATGAGACAAAGTCCACGAGCAAGAACGATTCTTCTCGTGCGCAGTCCGACAAAAAAGGATCAGCGATCGATAAGACAAGTGCGGATTCAACATCGGCACCGCGTGTTACAGATGCCAAAGCTGCCGCATCAATTAAGGACATTGTGGGGCGCTATCTTGATCTGAAAAATGCTTTGGCTAATGACAAAACAAAAGAAGCAGCGATCGCAGGCACTGCTTTGGAAGGTGCATTTAAACAGTTCGATAAAAAAGATTTGACTGCTTCGCAAAAGAAAGTCTATGAAGACGTAGAAGATGATGCGGGCGAGCATGCGGAACACATCGGTGCGAACGCAGGCAATATTGAGCATCAACGTGAGCATTTTGATATGCTGAGTAAAGACATGTACGATTTGGTAACCGCATTGGGTAGCGGTCAGCTGTTATATAAGGACTACTGCCCTATGTATAACAATAAAAAGGGCGCAATCTGGCTAAGTGAGAAGAAGGAAATAACAAATCCTTACTACGGCAAAAAGATGCTCACGTGTGGTTCGGTCAAAGAAGAAATTAAGTAAACTGATGAATCGAGTAAGGCAATTACTGTTCGCATTGCTGGTGGTATTTATAGTGATCCAGTTCATGCAGCCTGCCCGCAATGAAAGCGGGCAGGCGGTGCAGCCGGATATTTCAAATACGTATAACATTCCAGATACTATTTATGCCCTTTTTAAGAATGCCTGTTTCGATTGCCACAGTAACAATACCAACTATCCCTGGTATTCCAAGATTCAACCAATGGGATGGTTCATTGAAAGAGATATTGAAAATGGCAAAGCCAAACTCAACTTTAGCGAGCTTGGATCCCTTTCCACAAGAAGGCAAATGAGCAAGCTGCAGGAAGTTGAAAACAGAATTAACGATGGCACGATGCCGCTTCCGTCATACAAATTAATGCATCACAATGCGCGGCTGACTAAGGAGGAGCGGAAACTGCTTGTTGGCTGGATTGAAGAGACTAAAGACAGCATCATGCTCAAGAGAACAATCAAGCAAATTCAATAGCATATACTTTCGTCTGGTTAACTATGAAAAAAACAATTATCCTTCTATCGTTTCTCCTTTGGACTTCGGCAGCAGTCTTTGCTCAACAAACTGTCCGTTACGATTTATACGTTGCTGATACGACTGTAACGTTTGGAGAAAAACCTACACGTGCGATTGCCGTAAATGGAACCATTCCAATGCCTACATTAACATTTACAGAGGGCGACACGGCAGAAATATATGTACACAATAATCTGAACGAGGAAACATCCCTGCATTGGCACGGACTCTTTCTGCCTAACCAATATGATGGCGTGCCTTATCTGACGCAGATGCCGATTGAACCTCATACCACGCATCTGTATAAATTTCCCATTGTTCAACACGGTACACATTGGTACCATAGCCACTCCCGACTTCAGGAACAAATAGGCATGTACGGTGCCTTCATTATGCATAAGAAAGATGAATGGGATATCCCGACAATCCCTGTTGTATTGAGTGAATGGACTGACATGAACCCCGAAGAAGTTCATCGCAGCTTAAAAACCGCAACAGACTGGTTTGCTATTCAAAAAGGGACCACCCAAAGTTACGGCGAAGCATTACTCAGCGGACATTTTGGAACGAAACTCGCCAATGAATGGAAGCGGATGAATGCGATGGATGTGAGCGACGTGCACTACGATAACTTTTTGATCAACGGGAAAAACCAAAATGAGCAGCCCCAATTCAAAGCCGGAGACAAGGTAAGGCTGCGTATCGCAAACGGGGGTGCATCCGATTATTTCTGGCTTACGTATTCAGGCGGCAAGATTACCGTAGTTGCGAGCGATGGGAATGATGTAGTACCCGTAGAGGTTGACAGGCTTATTATAGCCGTCTCGGAGACCTATGATGCTGTCGTGACAATTCCCGACAACAAGAGTTATGAATTCTTAGTGACACCTGAAGACCGTACCGGATCGGCCTCGTTATGGTTAGGCAGCGGAGAAAAAATACCGGCGACAAAGCTGCCAAAGCTTAAATATTTTGCCGGAATGGAAATGATGAACGACATGATGGATATGAGCGGCAATGTTGTCGAGATGGACGGAATGAAAATGCAGAATCAGGAGATGGACATGAACAATGTCATGTACCCGGAAATAACAGGTCCAGAAAACCCTGAAGATACTTTGAAAACAGACCAGATGCCGGGGACGAACATGGATGACAAAATGGAAATGGATGGGAAGGAAATGCAAATGAATCACGGTGGCGATTCCATGGGAGAGATGAGTGCTGATAACTCCGATATTGTAACGCTTCATTATGGCATGTTGCGTTCACCTGAAAAAACCACTTTACCAAACGGTACATGGAAAGAATTGAGTTTTGATTTAACAGGCAATATGAACCGGTATGTATGGAGCCTCGATAATAAAGTAGTCTCGGAAAGCGACAAGATTCTGATTAAGCAAGGAGAAAACCTTAGGATAATTCTCTTTAACAAAAGTATGATGCGGCATCCGATGCATCTTCACGGTCACGATTTCAGAGTGCTGAACGGACAAGGTGACTATGCCCCCATGAAAAATATCATCGACATCATGCCAATGGAGAGAGATACCATAGAATTTGCCGCTACGGAGCCAGGTGGTGATTGGTTTTTTCATTGCCACATACTTTACCACATGATGTCGGGGATGGGCAGGATCTTCAGTTACGAAAATTCTCCCATAAATCCTGATCTACCGGATCCTCCATCGGCCCTTCAAAAATTGTTTGATGACGACCGTGAGTTTCACCTTATGGCGCGAGTGGGTTTAGAAACCAACGGAAGCGACGGTGAAGCGATGTATGCTAACACCCGCTGGAAACTGCAAACCATATGGCACTTGGGTTATCATGACGAACATGGTTACGAAGTTGAGACCAATGTGGGCATCTACCTTGATCGAATGCAATGGCTGTTCCCGTATGTCGGCTTCGATTATCACTACAAGAAAGAGGGCAATCCGCCGAAGAATTTTTTCAGTGTGGAGGGCAGCCCCAGAAATATCTTTGGCTCTGAAGAAGAGAATTGGTTCGGACAAAAGAGCAATAAGCTCGACCGAAAAGCAGTTACGGCAGGCATCGCTTATACATTGCCCCTGCTGTTTGTGGCGGACTTTCGAATAGATACAGATACCAAATTGCGCTTCCAGTTTGGCAGAGAAGATATTCCCCTGACCAGCCGCTTGCGGTTGAATCTCATGCTCAATACTGACAAGGAATACTTGGCGGGATTCAGATATATCGTAACAAAGTATTTTTCTCTTTCAACACATTACGACAGCGACATGGGATTCGGTGCAGGAATAACATTGACTTACTAACAAGAAGAGAATATCCCATCAAAGGAAAGTGAGAGGTGCACGCTTTAGGCTCGGAATTGATCCATCTTGTGGAAGAACTTTAGTCTACGTGAGAGTTCAAGCTCCCCAAGGCTCGGCCGATGAGACCTTGAAAATAGTCGCCTCAGGTTCAGCTGCAAGGAATTCTGGGAGTTGGCCGATTATCTTTAGAACTGCGGGCAATGAGCCGCCCGATCAACAAATACCTCCGTGGTTATGATCGAATGGGGATCGTTAAGGTCTTGGGCAATGTCAAAACTGACGACACCTTCGGCGGCTCGGCTCGGGCTGATGACTTGTTTGAATGCGGCCGTTGCCTGCTCGATGCTCTCGGCCTTGCACTTTACTTTGAAGCGGACAACGATCGTTTGGAACTCATCGCTGAATGCGGTTTGTATCCTCTGGGAGAGAGTATGCAAGGCGCAACTATGACAATGTTCTATTCAAGGAGAGTAGCGTCGTGACAAGAGATTTCTTGGAGACATTTATTTGCCCATCATGTAGCATGAAATTTGAGATGGCGGAAATCGTAAAGGCAAGTTCCGGACGAATCCTGTACGGAACAATCGCATGTGATTGTTCACTTTATCCGATTGTTGAAGGAATATTGGTGTACAAGAACGACGACAAGACACGTGATATCTGCAGCATGATCGCACGTCGGAAACTGTGGAAGGCGTTGAAGTTGAGCTTCGACTATATGCCCGATCTGAATAAGGTGCTCATGGCAACAACTTCCAATGCCTCTCTCGGATACAAGTTGATTGGGTATATACTGTGTTTAGTAGCTTGGTCTTGGCCTCGTACAAAGATTTCTCTTTATCGACTGCTCAACCTTGCAGGGAAACTGCATATCCAAGTCTTCTGGACAACGTATCTCAAGCATCGATTCAGTGCGACGAGCTTCTGGTGCACTCTGCCGTTTCTCAAGTTGATCAATCTGGAAGTTCGCTATGTGCTTGATGTTGGTTGTGGAATGGGAGTGTTTTCGTACATGATGAGCAAACGCATTCCAGAACACTCCATTGTTTGCCAGAACCTTGAATTCGCAGGCTTATACATTGCTCAAAAATACTTTGTGCCTGGGGCAAACTTCATTTGCTCAGACGCAGGTGAGGAGTCGCCTTTTCCTGATGATGCGTTTGATGTCGTCTTCAGCTGCGATGCGCTTCAATACGTCAAGAATAAAGAACATGCTTGCGAAGAGATCTCTCGCCTGCTCAATCATGGAGGTGTTGCAATCCTTGCTCATAACCATGCACCAAATCGTCGGGATTATATGTCCCAAGGATTTCGTGGAGATTTTTACGACCCGAGCTCAGCTGAAAGGATCTTTACAAAGCGTGGTGTGAAGGTCGAAGTCGTGAACGAGGAAGTTATCTACAACAGTCTCTTTCCCAATATAGTAATTGATGATCAACGAAAGGAAACAACATGAGTGACTCAGCAATATGGTCTGATTATACCATTGTCGTTCACAAACGAGGAAACGAGACCTTGGTGAACTCTTCATTCACAATATCGCTCGATTCGCTCGCCTCGACAAGGAAGGGTAAGCTCGTTATTAACCCAATCTATCGTGTCTTCTCCCGATCGAAGAACGGTGTACATCTTCGGCGTCGGCGCGAAAATGATAAATGGGAGTTCGAATGCCTCGGAATGTTGAAAGCAATGCCTCTCGAAATCTTTATACCGTCAAACATCTTGACCGATATCGAGCACAACAGAGTCTCGGAAGAAATGGATCCACTTCTAAGACGAGGCATCATTGTGAATGTACCGATGAATTTCATTTAAATTCGAAAACAAGGTTATGTCGACGAATTTTTTCAATCGTTTGCCATTATTAAAAGCCATTTGGCGAGAATTATTTTACCGTCCTCGTTGGTATAGTGATAGTCAAGATGATCTTGAGCGACTCTTTCGATTGACCTGCCCCCCTTAAAACGGTCCAATTCGTATCTTAGGATACGGGATCAAAAGGAAGGGGAATATTGCAATGCCAAGGAAACGTCACACCGCCGAAGAGATCATCACCAAGCTGCGTGAAGGTGATGTTCTTCAAGCCAAGGGACAGAGTATCGCCGAAGCCTGCCGCCACTTGGGAATAAGTGAACAGACATACTACAAGTGGCGCAAGGAGTACGGCGGCCTACAAGTCGATCAAGCGAAACGATTCAAACAACTCG
>Ga0187893_10000705_pt1 | contig 85826 bp, 57 predicted proteins | sample MA1701074metaG_FD_139574 | JGI IMG/M metagenome (GOLD analysis project Ga0187893, IMG submission 139574) | White microbial mat communities from a basaltic lava cave in the Kipuka Kanohina Cave System on the Island of Hawaii, USA - MA170107-4 metaG ... | reverse complement strand
TCCGGAGGGGATCGAGCATCTCCTCGCGCGAGAGATGTTCGAGTGCGTCTTCGGTCATCAACCGATGTTATCGGACGGACCGGTAACAAACTTAACCCCCCTCTACCCCGCTAAACAAAGACGGCTCGGCGGGCCGTCAAGTTGGGATCGTCGGATCCCTGGGCAAAGATGGCGCTCGGAAACGCTCTTCTCCTTCAAGGAGCGGTGAAAGAATCGCGGATCCTGTTCGAAGAGATCGGGCAACGGCCGACGGAAGCAGGGGCGGCTCGGGTCGCGCTGGGAATCTGCCTCGAGGTTGAGGGCCGCCTCGATGAAGCGGCCGAGACCCTCCGCGACGCCACGAAGCGGGAGCCGACACTCGCGGTTGCGCAGTACAACCTCGGCCACGTTCTTTCTCGACTGGGAGACCGTGACGGTGCGCGCGAGTCTTACCACAAGGCCCTGAAGATCGACCCGCTGCACGCCCTCTCTCTCAACAACCTTGGGGTCCTCTGTTACCTCGAGGGGGACCTGGACGATGCGGTGGAGCATTTCTCGAAAGCCGTGGGAGCGGAGCCGCGGCTCAGGATCGCCCAGTTCAACTTCGGGTGGGTGCTTCAGCGCAAGCGCCGATTCCTCGACGCGGCGGCGGCCTATCGCCGCGCCCTCATGCTTGGATTGGAGATCCCCGTGCTCCGGAACAACCTTGCCGCTTGCTTGACGCACGCGATGAAGTTTGAGGAGGCTCGCGCGGAATACGAGCAAGCGATCCGGCTTTCGCCGAACGATCCTCTGGCCCACCACGGTCTCGGTGTGGTCCACGACTACAATCGCGGCGACCCCAAAGCAGCTATCGAGCCATACCGTAGAGGGGCCGAACTTTACCCGGACTGGTCGGCTGCGCGCAACGACTATGGCAATATCCTCCGCCACTTCGAGCGGTGGGCCGAGGCGGAGGCGGAATTGAGGCGGGCGATCGAGATCGACCCGAAGAACGTCGGCGCTCAAAGCAACCTGGCCGACCTCCTTCTACGCCGGCCGGAATTCATCCCATCAGAGGAGCGGCTCCTCCGCGAAGATCTCGTCCGCTTCGAGGACGCGCGGCAACTTCCCGCCGCACGTTCATCGATCGACTCCATTGTGACGCAGCTACGCCGACGCCTCGGTTCCAGACCGACGAGTTTCGCTTCGATCGACGAGATCGCCGTCGGCCCGGTCTCGTTGCTCGGCGAAGATGCCGCCGGATTCGAAGGTGCATGGCGATTGCTGTGGGTAGCGACGCAGTCGGAAGCCCCCTCGGGCTGGAGCGACCGGCGTTTCGATGACACCGGCTGGCGGCCGGTCAGTCGCTCTGAGGAACTCTTCGGCCCAGCCAAGGACGGCGCGGTCCTCCTTCTGCGGCGGCGCTTCACTTTGGATCGCCCCGAAGCAGTCTCGAGGCTTGTGCTTGCCACTCGGATCAGCCACGGATTCCTCGCCTACCTGAACGGTTCGCTCGCGGCAAGCCTGCGATGGACGAAGGAATCCCAAAGCGAGGCAACGGCCGACGAGCGGTATCCGTGGATCGTCCGCCGCTCCGCGATCGGTTCGGGACTCCTCCGGCAAGGTGAGAATCTCCTGGCGGTCATCGCATTTGGAAGCTCGGGCACGGCGCCGATCCTCCATGCACTCCCCGACCTTCGCGGGCAGTCCAGGTCCGGAACGGGAAGGCTCTCGCAACTGCAAGGGGCTCGCGACACGCAGCTCGGCGACCGCGTAGGCCCGGAGGATCCGGGCCTCGCGGCCTACCTCGAAGGGCGGATCCTGCAAGCCGAAAAGCGATTTCTCGACGCCATTGGCCCCTATCAGAGGGCGGCCTCCCTCCGGCCCGAGCGCCCCGAGCCTGTTCTCAGGATTGCCGAGTGCCACACAGAGCTGGGCCATCCGGCTCAGGCGGAGAAGTTCCTCCGGGAGACGCTTTCGACCTCTCCGCGACCCGACTTTCTCCTCTGGGAAGCCTGGTTCGAACTGGCTGTGAACCGGCTCGGCTGGAAGCCGGCCGAGGCCCTCGCAGCGATGCCCGATGCGGGCGAAGAAGCGCTCTCGAGAGGGATCAACCGTGCGGCGGACCTTCGGTGGATCTTGAGGGAGCTTGCGGCGGGTAGATCGCTGCGGATCGCCTGTGGAGGCGTCGACAACTACAGTGAAGGGGTCCGTTGGGGGCGAGACCGCTTCTACCTCGGGGGGATCGACCGTTACCAGACTAGCGTGGCCGAGGCGCGCGCAGGAAGGTCCTCGGACCCCGTCGACGAGAACGCGCGATCGTTTGACCCCGAGGTCTCCTGGAACCCCGAATGGAAAGTGGTCCCTGCCTACCGGATCCCGCTGCCCGGTGGGACCTATCGGTTGAGTCTCCGTTTCGCCGGAAACTCCGGAGGGCGCGAGCGTTCCGAGTTCGGCGTCCTCGTCGAAGGAGTGCGGGCCGCTGAAATCAACCTCGGAGCGGTCGCGGTGGGCGAGCCGATCGTCGTGCGGAGGGAGGTTCCCGTGAGCGACGGATCGCTCGATATCGAATTCGAGCTTGGAGCGGGCGACCCCCGGATCTGCGGGATCGAGATTAAGATGCTTCCCGAAGGCCGGTGACGGTACTCACGCCCTCGGCCAAAACGCCATCGACGTCCTTCCTGCGCGGTTGGCCCTTCGTTTTCTTCTCTTGGCCGTAATTCCTACCGCTGGGAGTGGTGATTGGGCTTGCCGTGCGGCCATCGATCGGAGTCCGGCCGAGCCATACGATCGCCCCCTTCCCACAGCCGTTTGAGGAAATCCCTTCGCGGGAACACGTGAATGATGGATCCAGCAGACCTTCCCCACCCGCCGCGGCCCCATACGAAGGTGGAGCGCTATCTCGTGACCCAGGTCTCCATGAGCCACCCGTCGATCCGAGGGTTGGTTCGTGTGAAAACCGTACCCATGGGCATGGTGGAACCGGAGAGTGTCGCAAGGCGAGGCCGGGCTAGCGCCGGGGTTTGGTTTGGTCACCCGCCGGTTCTTCTTCCCTCGCCAGCGCCGCCCCCTGGTCGCGCCGCAATTCCATCCCCACCCTTGCCGCCACGCGTCGAAGCAGGCTTGTAGAGGGGCCCGCGATGAGGATCCGGACGGTGGAAGGGAAGCTCGCACCTCCACTCCAGCGGACTACCCGGTGAAACCGAGACGTCGAGGTCGCCGGCGAGCGGGGATTGAACGAAGAGAAGAGCGGCGATTGCGAACAGAACGAAGTGCCTTCTTCGCAAGGAACTGCCTCCGCACTCGGGCCTTGACTCTTTTCTCTCCGTGGGCGCAATTATTCTCGAGCGATCGGCGGCCGCCGGCAACAGGAATTCCGGAGGTATTCCGGAGCGAGCCGTCTCGATCTTCATCCCGAATCCCGCTGGTGACACCGCACGGACAGCCGGGATAGAATGCTCTCGCATTTGTCCTGGACAGACTCGTGCGCTTCGCGGCATCGTCCGCACCCGCGGCGGCCTGTCGATCCGACATGGTGTGGTCCAGAGCGGAAAACCGATGATGCAAACCTTCGCGAGGAACTCGATGGGAAGAGGGCGGCGAGCTTCGTGGGCGGCCGCCTTCATGGCGATCGCCCTGGCCTCCCCGGCCCTCGCCGAGGACGCTCCGCCCCGAGCGGAGCGTCCAGCAATCGCCGGCGGAGACATCGACTGGGTGCGGGAGCGGCAGTTCTGGTCCTTCCGAGCCCCCGAGGCCCGGCCCGTTCCGCAGGTCCAGCACAGCCGCTGGGCTCGCCGGCCGCTCGACGGCTTCGTCCTTGCGCGCATGGAGGCCGCGGGCCTCGGTCCTTCTCCGGAAGCGGAGCCGAGAGTCCTGCTCCGCCGCCTCGCGTTCGATCTGACGGGCCTCCCGCCGGAGTTGGAGGATGTCGAGAAGTTCCTGGCGGACGATCGGGGGGACGCGTACGACGCCATCGTGGAGCGATACCTGGCTTCGCCGCGATTCGGGGAGCGGATGGCCAGCCTCTGGCTGCCCCTCGCCCGCTATGCCGAGGACCAGGCCCACCAGGTGGGCGATGACACGCGGTTCTTCTACCCGAACGCCTACCGTTACCGCGAGTGGGTCATCGACTCCTTCAACGGCGACATGCCGTACGACCGCTTCATCCGGCTCCAACTTGCGGCGGACAGGATCGAAACCGCCCTTCCCGACAACCTGGCGGCCCTCGGATTCCTCGGGCTCGGCCCGAAGTACTACAACCGAAACCGCCTCGATGTCATGGCCGACGAGTGGGAGGACCGGGTCGACACCGTCACGCGCACTTTCCTGGGGCTGACGGCTGCGTGCGCGCGATGCCACGACCACAAGTTCGAGCCGATCGCCACGAGCGACTACTACGCCCTGGCCGGAGTGTTCGCCAGCACCCGCATGGCAAACAAGACCAGGGACGGCAAGACGGAGAAGCTGGAGACCAAGGCCGACAAAATGGATCCGGCGGCGCTCCACATCGTCGAGGATGGGGAAGCGAAGGACCTCCACGTCTTCATCCGCGGCAACGTCGAGAAGGAAGGGCCGCTCGTCGAGCGCGGGCTCCCGCGCATCCTCTCCGGCGGCGAGCCGGCCCCGTTCAAGGACGGGAGCGGCCGCAGAGAGCTGGCCGAAGCCATCGCCCACCGAAGGAATCCCCTCACCGCCCGCGTCATGGTGAACCGCATCTGGGGGCTCCTCTTCGGGCGGCCGCTTGTGGAGACGCCGAGCAACTTCGGCCGCTCCGGCGTGCCTCCGTCGCACCCTGAGCTCCTCGATGACCTCTCCGTGCGGTTCATGGAGAACGGCTGGTCGGTCAAGACGCTCGTCCGCGAGATCGTCACGTCCTCGACGTACCGCCAGGCTTCGAGGGACGACCCGTCGAAATCCGCGTTCGACCCCTCGAACACGCTCCTCTGGCGGGCGAACCGGAGGCGCCTCACGGTGGAGCAGTGGCGCGATACCGCCCTCTTCCTCTCGGGAGAGCTCGAGTGGGGAGGGGGTCCGTCGATGGAGATCTCCGACCCGAAGAACCGCCGCAGGACCGTCCACGCCCGAGTGAGCCGGCTCAAGCTGGACGACCTGCTCCTCAGTTTCGATTACCCCGACGCCAACGTCCATGCGGAGAAGCGTTCCGCGACCACGACTGCAATCCAGAAGCTCTTCCTCCTCAACAGCCCCTTCATGCTGGAGCGGGCCCGGGGGCTGGCGGCGAGGCTTGTCGCGAGCCGTGAAGCCGGCGACCTCGAGGCCGTGCGCCGTGCGTTCGGTCTCATCTTCTCTCGGGAGCCGGAGGCGGAGGAGATGGAGATCGCCCTGGAATTCCTGAGCGGGCCCGCGGGACCCGAAATGCCTCGCTGGGAGCGCTTCATGCAGATGCTCCTGGCCTCGAACGAGATGTGGTATGTCGACTGAACACGCGAGCGGACCGAATCGCACCCAGATCGGCCTTTCAGGCGGGGCGGCGCTCGATCCAGCTCGGCGAGCTGGCCGGCGAGACATACTGAGCCGACGGGGGATGCTCCGGCGCATGTGCGCCGGCTTCGGCATGGTCGGCATGGCCGGGCTTCTGAGCCCCCGCGCGCTCTTCGCTCGGGAGGCGGCGGCGCCCCGTCGGCCGCACTTCGCGCCGCGGGCCAAGCGCGTCATCTTTCTCTTCCTGAACGGCGGGCCATCGCACGTCGACACGTTCGACCCCAAGCCCGCCCTGAAGACCTACGAAGGGCAACAGCCGGCCGGAGACCTCTACAAGAAGTCCAAAGGACCCGGCTTCATGCCGTCGCCCTTCCGGTTCATCCGGAGCGGCCAGAGCGGCATCGAAGTCTCCGAGACGCTTCCCCACCTCGCGCGGGTCATCGATGATTGCTGCATCATCCGCTCGATGCGAACGGACGTGCCGAACCACGAGCCGGCGCTTCTCCAGATGCACACGGGAAACCTCCAGCCCATCCGCCCATCGCTCGGCTCCTGGCTCCTCTACGGGCTGGGCACGGAAAACGAGAACCTTCCCGGCTACGTGGTCCTGCGGCCCAGCCCGAAGATTGTGGTGGGCCCCGCCCTCTGGACGAGCGGCTTCCTTCCGGCCGAGCACCAGGCGACGAGCGTCATCACCTCCGACATGCGCGTGGAGAAGCTCCTCGCCAACGTCAAGAACCCGCTCCTGGGACGCGACGAGCAGCGGGAGCAGCTCGACTTGCTCGAGCGCCTCAACCGGCTCCACCTCCGGCGGCGGGACGGCGATGCGGAGCTGGAGGGTCAGATCAAGGCCATGGAGACGGCTTTCCAGATGCAGAGCCGCGCGATGGAGACGTTCGACATCGAGAGGGAGCCGGAGTCCGTCCGCCGCATGTACGGGGACACCATCTTCTCCCGCTCTTGCCTCCTGGCCAGGCGGCTCGTGGAGGGCGGCGTGCGCGTCGTGACCGTCTACTACACCAGCTCCGACAACCAACCCTGGGACACGCACGCAGACCACAATGAGCGCCATCAGAAGCTGTGCGCGGACGGCGACCGGGCCGCGGCGGCCCTCATCGCCGACCTGAAAGCGCGCGGCATGCTGGACGACACTTTGGTCGTCTGGGGCGGCGAGTTCGGGCGTACTCCGTACGCGGAAAGTCGGGAGAAGCAGAAGGCCGGGCGCGACCACCACCACACCGCCTTCTCCATGCTGCTGGCCGGCGGCGGCGTGAAGGGCGGCACGGTCTACGGGGCATCGGACGAGCTAGGAATGCACGTGGCGGAGAACCCCGTCCATGTGCACGACCTGCACGCGACGATCCTCCACCTCCTCGGGCTCGACCACGAGAAGCTCACCTACCGGTACGCCGGGAGGGACTTCCGCCTGACGGATGTCCACGGGCGCGTGGTGCAGGGGATTCTGGGTTAATCCCGCAGCCTCTTTGCGGTTCCACGCAGGACCGCCGCGACCCATCGGCGGTGGAGGAGGTCTCCATATTCCTATTCCATCTCCGTCCGCGCTCAGTCGCCCGGGCGCACTTTGCGCGCGATCGCCGGTTCCGGAGGATCCTCCGCGGATACCTCGCCGCAGGAGCGCGCGTCGCGGCCGCGGAGATCGCGGAGTTCCTCTGCCGGACGCGCTTTGTCGTCCCCGGAGACACCGTCGAAGCAGAAACCGTCGTTGTCCGCGAGCCCCTTTTTTCTCTCACGCCAAGGAACGACGGACCAAAACGCTCGTGGAGATCCTCCGCTTCACGATAGACCATCTCGGCGGAGCCTCGGGGTATCAAGCACAAGATCAACCTGCACAGGCCACCGAGTGACTCCGAGGAGCGGGACCGCCTCCACTGCAGTCCACCGGGTCGCCTCAGCGGCCTCTGCGGTTTCCGTTCGTTCCCAGCCTCGATTGATTCGTCTGTCGGTTGATCCCTCAGCGTGGGGACGGCTACCACGCTCGTCGACTCCCTCGAGGCTCTTCTTGGACCGAGCGGGAACCGCAACAGCCACCCCGCACGACAGCAAGGAATCCGTCATGCTCCGATCAGCCTGGAAGCCGGCTGTCGCGTGTTTACTCCTGTCGACTGGTTTTCCAGGGATCGGCGGCCCCGCTCGAAGCGCGCTGGCGGTGGGCGAGGTTTCACCGGGCGGACCGACGCCCTGGAACCAGTTCATCGAGTCCAAGCGAAGCGGCTCGGAGCCGATCCTGCCAGACTTTTCGTACGCCGGCTACCGCTACTCTGAAGTGCCGATACATGGAGCCTCGGGTGATTCCCTTCAAGTTCGTAGAGGGAACTCCGGATTGAACGAGCGACGCCTCCGAGCCAAACTTCTCCTTGTTCCTTGTCAGGGGTGGGGCTTCGCGATCTCGCGGCAAGCCCCAGAATGCCGGGTCCACCAAAGCGACGAAAAGAGAGGAAACCCCCATGATCAGTCGCACGAGCGGCCGGTGGTACCAAGGCAATCGATGTGGGCCGGATCAATCCATGCGGTCGCGTTCCGGCGGGCGGCGATCGCCGGTGAAGGTTTTGGTCCCGACTCTTGTTGTCGCCCTTGGCCTGGCGGTCGTTCCCGCCCGGGGAGAGACCGTCGTCTCGCTCGAATTCGATGACAACAACGCAAGTCAGTACCAATTGCGGCAGGCACTCCTCGACCGCGACATGCGGGCGACGTTTTTCATTCTCAGTTCCCGCATCGGACGCAGCGGCTACATGTCGCTGACCCAACTCCAGGATCTCCGGAACGACGGGAACGAAATCGGCGGGCACACTCTCGATCACGTGGACCTCACGACGGTAAGCGCAGCCGAAGCGGAGCGCCAGGTTTGCATGGACCGCGACGCCCTCATCAGCGCCGGTTTCAACGTTTCAAGCTTCGCCTATCCCTTCGGGGCCAACAACGAGAGCGTGCAGGCGATCGTGGCCGAATGCGGCTACGAGAGCGCGAGGGCGATCGGAGGAATCAGTGGCTGCGCGAGCTGCCCTGAGGCCGAGACCTTGCCTCCCGCCAACCAGTACGCCACCCGTACCCGTGCCTCGGTCAAGAAGGACACGACCCTCGCTCAGCTCCAAGAATACGTCACCGCCGCGGAAAGCAGTAGTGGAGGCTGGGTGCAGCTTGTGATCCATTATGTCTGCGACGGCGCTGCGTGTCCCGACTACTCGATCAGCCTTTCCACCTTCGTCGCCTTCTTGGACTGGCTAGCCCCCCGGGCCGCGAGGGGGACAGTCGTGAAGACTGTCCACGACGCGCTCCGCCGGTCTGATCCTCCTCCCCCGCCCACGAACGACTCGGTTCCTCCCGCGACGGGCATCGAGTGCGACCCGCGAGGCTGCTCGGAATGGGCCAACGGACCGGTCACGGTGACCCTCTCCGCGACGGACGAAGGCTCCGGTGTCGCGGAGATCCGCTACACCACCGACGGTTCGGCGCCCAGCGAGACCCATGGCTTGACTTGCCCGGCTAACCCTTGCTCCTTCGAGCTGTCCGCGAGCGCCACCGTCATGTACCGCGCCCGGGACCTGGCGGGGAACATCGAGAGGACTCGGAGCCAGGTCATCCGCATCGACACCGAGCCGCCTGCGGTGCAGGTGATTTCCCCTGCCAGCGGATCTCGCGTCTCAGGCAAGGTTATGGTGAAGGCGGACGCAACCGACGACGTCGCCGTTCTAGGAGTTCGCTTCTACGCCGACGGGACGGTCATCGGCACGAGCGCCGATCCCCCATATCAGGTTCAGTGGGACAGCGGTCAGGCCGGGAAAGGCCTCCATCAGCTCCAGGCCGAGGCGACCGATGCCGCCGGAAACAACGCCCGTTCGGCCTTGGTCACACTCGAGGTCGTCGACGATTCCGAGCCTCCAAGTCATCAGCTCAAGGCTCGCTTCCGGCGCGCCGACAGCGATGGCAGCGGCAGAGTAGACATCTCCGATGCGCTCTACACTTTAGGATTCTTGTTTCTCGGGAGAGCTGAACCGCCTTGTCTCGATGCAGCCGACGCCAATGACGATGGCGAGGTCGATCTCTCGGACCCCGTCACCACATTGGTCTGGTTGTTTCTCGATTCATCGAGTCCCCCGCCTGACCCCGGGCCCAAGGATTGCGGGCCGGACACCACCCCGGAGAGTCGGCAGTGGCCGGAGTGTCGATACGATTCAGGAAACTGCGCTTCCGAGCCGCCGCCCCCTCCACCTCCTCCTCCACCACCTCCTCCACCTCCGCCCCCCCCTCCTCCTCTGGACACGACCCCCCCGCAGACGGTCGTCGATTGCGGCTCGCGAGGATGCTCCGAGTGGAGCAGTGGACCGGTCAAGGTAACCCTCACGGCAGTAGATGAAGAATCCGGTGTGGCGGAGATCCGCTACACCACCGACGGCTCAGAGCCCGGCGAGGCTCATGGATCATCTTGTCCGGCCGACTCTTGTTCGTTCGAGCTGGCCGCGAGCGCAACCGTAAAATTCCGCGCCTGGGACGCGGCCGGAAACACCGAAAAGACCCGGAGCCAGATCATCCGGATCGACACCGAATCGCCCGATGTTGAGGTGACCTCGCCGGGCAACTTGGCCGTGATCATCGGGACGGTCACAGTCAAGGCGAACGCTACCGACAACGCCGGCATCACCCAGGTCCGTTTCTACAGTAACGGAAGGTTCATCGGCTCAAAAGACCGCGCCCCGTACGAGGTACAGTGGGACAGCGGCCGGGACGGGGTCGGAGTGCACCAGCTCCACGCAGAGGCAACCGACGTGGCGGGAAACACCACCAGGTCGCCATCGGTCGCCGTCGTGGCGTCGGGCCTGTGAGCGGGGTCTTTCAGGATTCCCCTCTCGCTCCGGGGATCGAGAAGCCGGGTCGGAACCAGTGAATCCCGGTGATGGGCGTGTTTAGTGCAGCTCGTCATAAACTCGTACCTGAAATCGTCCGGCGACGAGCTGTACTTCCAGGGGGTGGGCAAGCCACCCCCTGTGCGCTCGCTTCACTCGCTGACCCCCAGGGGGGGGGCCCACGCCGGCCCCCCCACGCCCCCCCGGCGCGTACCGCGCACTCGGGAGAGGAATTCGGTAACGAACTTCTGACGCGCGGTATTTAACTCCGGTGGGACGGAGGACACCGCTCCACCTGATCGTGAAGCACTTCGATCTCGACGATCCTGACGCTCCGAGGCGTTCGAAAAATCGAGGTAAACGGTCACCACCCGAGGTCAATCCATCGCGGATGAAGCTCGCCCGAGCGGCGCCTCGTCCGCCTCCCGGGCGAATCGCGGGCGGCTTATCCGCTCGCCAAGAACGCGGCAATGAAGCCGACCGCGGCCACGGGACATGCAGCGAAGGGAATTATCACGCGGCGGCTTATCGCCGCTGAACGGTTACAAATCGAGAAACGCGAGCCTAGGGCAGCGCCACGTCCCGGTCATTCGCACCTGTGATGATGCGAAGGCCTGCCGCCGAGGGCTCGACCCGACGAATGGTCCGTTCTTTCCCATCGGGGATCGCCTCCAGGACCGCGCGGAAGAGCGCTTCCCGTCCTCGACGACGCGCGACGATCAAAGGCAATCGGTCGCGTGCAGGGTTCCCGGGCGCACTGGCGCTGAAGACCTCGAGATCTCCCTCCGCGTAGAGCCACAAGTGGACCGAGCCCGAGGTCCTCGGCTTCTTATCTGATGGTTGCGTGGGCGTGTCCGGGCGAATTTCCCATCGGGCGGCGATGGGACCCGCGGCCTTCCCGGCCCGGAGTTCTTGGGGGATCTCGTAGCCATCCGTCTCGCCGAAGATGCCGCGTTCGGTGAGAGGCGCAAGGTCGAGCTCCCCCACTTCGAGCTTGCCGTATCCGTGCCAAACCCAGTCGAAGAGATGTTCGCTCTCGGACCGTTCGGGCTTCTTCACTGCGATTCGATCAAGGATGACGACGTGGCCCTCATCGGCGAGGAAAACTCCTCGAGTCCAGTCCGTCCCAGGATAAGCATCTCCAGCCGAAGCGATCACGTGCTGGAGAGGGCCTTCTCCGCGAAACGAAAGGAGCTTGCCCGAAGCCGGTCGCTGCGACACGCGGTCCACGACCAGCGTGTTGTGGCTGAGTGTCTGGCGGTACCAGGAGGAATTGAGCGCCAGGCTGTAGCCGGCGGTGCCGGTGTCGGGCGCCAGCACTCGATTGAGCGCGTGGAAGGAGACTGCAAGCTTGTCGGGGTGATCGTGATGTCCCCCGTACGGTCCGAAGTCGAGGAGCAGGTAGACCTCGCCCCCTGGAGGATGGGGAGTCCGCGTGCGCAGCACGCCGAAGCCGCTGCTTTCGAAGGCGCGGCTTCGCAGGGCTGGTGCCCGGCCCTCAGGGAGGGTGTCGGGCCCGTAGAAGATGGCGTGGATCCCGCTCCGCTGGCCCCTACTCTGGCTGTAGGAGGTCGATAGAAACGCGGCGAGCGCGGGCTCCTCGGGGAAGAGGCCCGCGCCGGCTTCGTAGTTCGAAGCGAAGCGAACGAGCGAGATCGGCTGACCGTCGTTGGTGGGTGGTATGACCCATCGGGAGTCCGCGACGGTCAGGGGGGCTAGGAACATCGTCTTGGCCTTCTCTCTTTCTTCGCTGAGGTCGATCCCGAGACGGCGGGCGGCGATGAGCGCCTCCACTACCGAGGAGAGGGTGTAGTAGTGGTAGCCGAGCGAGCCCTCACGCCAGAATCCATCGGCGCTGACGCCCTCGCGAAGCTGGTCCCGAAGGCCGTGGCGAGACTCCCGGCCGCCCTCCACGGCGAACTTGATGAGCGAGTCGTCTCCAGTAACCGCGCCGATCGCCAGGACGGCGGCGTTGAACCAGGAATCGATGTTGTGGATTGCCCGGCGTTCTCCGGCGATGAACCTCGCCGTGGGGAGGAGGTAATCCTCCTTGACTCGGCGTGCGGCCTGAGCCGGGAGAGCCGGCGAGCCGAAAACCAGCTCGAAGACCCTCACGGCATCAAGGATGTACGTAGCCTCGTCGAGGCTCTGCGCCATCCATCGGGGAGGCGACTTCTGCAGGACACGGTCCCGGTAATGTTCCGCGCAGCGCAAGAGGACGCCGGCTGCGGCACACGCGTACTCCTCCCTGCCGGTGAACCGCCAGGCGAGACCGCAGTGGACCGCGGACTGGAGCTGATTCCGGATGGTCACGTTCACCCAGTAGGCGTCGAGCTTGGACCCGCGCCAGACTCGATGGTCCTCGGGGCAGAGATGGTCCCTCGGACGCGAGGGGTCGTAGCGGAGGGGAGCCCCATGGCCGGGACAGAAGTAGTCGTGGTACAGGCCGGGCGAACCTTCGGGCAATGGAGATGGCAGCGCCAACCAGCGGTCCGCCGACCGCCGAATGTCTTCCCAGGCCTTCATCGCCCATGAATGGCGTCTCACGCGGCTTTCCGCTCGCCGCAGGTCCTCATCCGAAAAGAAAACCGGCCGCACGTCGGCCACCTCCTGGGCCGAAAGCACTCCTGAGCGTCCCCACAAGAGAAAGAGCACGCAGAATCCCATGATGCGCCCATGACCGGCGGCTGGACGACCGTGTTCGAGGCGGTTGATGCCGGCGGCGCAGCGATCCTCTCCGATGGGTACGCCGGCATCCGCACGGACTTCATGGATGTGGAATTCGACAATTACTACTCCGCTCTGGAATGCGGTCGTTTCGTTTCTCCCACGAGCCAATCTTTCGCAGCGGATGGGGGAAGCGGGGCAGTCGCGGTCGCCACCGCAGCCGGTTGTCCTTGGTCGGCCGCGAGCAATGCGACCTGGATCACCATCATCTCCGGAACGGTTGGAACGGGGACTGGCGCTGTCAGTTGCTTGGTTTCGCCGAATCCGCGAAAGCGGTCGAGAACGGGAACGTTGACGATCGCCGGGCGGACTTTCCAGGTGAATCAGTCGCGCCTGGGCCGCAGATAGTGAATCCCGAACGGGGATGGTGACGGAGCTGCGGCTCCAAGAAAACACCGGTCGGAGTGGCGAGTCGACCAGCGAATCGACCCGATCACGCCCGACCGGTGCATCCTCCGCGGCCACCTTGGCTGGAGGAGGCGGAACAAGATGTCGCCCCGAGCCCGCCAGGGTAGTGAGAGCCCATCGAGGCCAACGACGACGCCCATGGCTATGGTTCACACCGCGCATGGACGCCATCGCTACTCAAAGACCCACCACCACGATGACGTTGGTAGACCGGGCAACGTTACCCGCGAGGTCGTCGGCCTCGGCATGCAGTGTGTGAGCTCCGATTTGAGAGATTTGAGTTTGCCATTCCACCTCGTACGGGGCATCCCTGTCCGCGCCGATCAGGTTTCCGTCGACGTAGAACCGCACCTCGAAAACCCCGACGTCGTCGCTGGCGCTTGCCGTCACCGTGACCGTGTTCCTGACAATCGATGGATTGCCGGGCGAAGTGATGGCCACCGACGGCGCCTGCGTGTCGATCCGGATTTCCTGGCTCTTGACCGCCTCGACGTTGCCCGCGAGGTCCAAGGCCTGGTACTTGACGGTCGCCGTCGTGGACACAGTGAAGGAACAGGGGTTCGTCCCACAGGAGACCCCCGCCGGCCCCGCCGGATCCGATCCGTCGGTGGTGTACCGGATCCCCGCCACGCCCGAGCCTGCGTCCGTCGCCGAGAGCGTGACCGTCACCGGTCCATCGCTCCACTCCGAGCAACCCCGAGGGCTGCACGCGATCGACGTCTCCGGAGGAGTCGTGTCCGGCGGAGGAGGTGGAGGAGAACTCTGGCCGATCACTTCCCGCACCGTCTTCACCACCGTGCCGGAAGCGGCACGAGGGGCAAGCCAGTCGAGGAAGGCGGCGAGCGTCGAGGGGCTCACGGAGTAGACGCTGCAGCCGGAGCCGCCGCAGACCTGGTGCATCACGATCTGCACCCACCCCCCTCCCTGGGCCTCCGCGGCCGTTACCCAGCCCTGGAGCGTGGCCAGAGTCGTGTCCTGCTTCACCGAGGCGCGGGTCCGCGTGCCGTAGGCGTCGGCCGGGGGAATCGTCTCGGCGGACGGACAGCTTGCGCAGCCCCCGATGCCCCCAATGCCTCTGGCGCTCTCGTATCCGCATCCGGCGACGATCGCTTCCACGCCGGCGTTGTAGGCGCCGAACGGATAGGCGAAGCTGCCGACTTCGAAGCCGTTGGCGATCAGCGCCGCACGGTCCTGGCACACCTGCCGCTCCGCCTCGGCCGCGCTCAGCGTCGTGAGGTCCACATGGTCCAACGTGTGTCCTCCGATCTCGTGCCCGTCGCCCTGGAGATCGTGGAGCTGAGCCACGGTCATGTAGCCGTTCGACCCGAGCCGGGTGCTGTTGACGAAGAACGTCGCGCGCATTCCATGGCCGAGAAGGAGCGAGCGGACCTGGTACTGGCTCGAGCTGCCGTCATCGAATTGCAGCGACACCACCGTTTCCGCTCCAACGATCGCCGGGCCTCGCAGGAGCAGCGTCGCGAGGAGGAGCACCGCACAGGAAGGGAGGCGCCCGATCATCGTGTCTTTTTCGAGTGAAAACCCCGATTGCCGTGTCGCCATCGCCGATTCCTCCTTGACATGCTATGGATCCGAGCCCGGACGTTACCATTCATCTCACAAGTGCCGCCGAACGCTCAATTAGGCCTTTCCCTGCAAAGACGCCCGGACTTCCCTCCAAGGACGAACGAAGGCGGAGGCCGACCGCGCCCGGACCACACGCGAACGCCGAAGGGTTCGGTCGCCGCGACGCGTGCGACTTCCTATACTTCGAGCTTCATGCGGCTGCAGAGGGGCGCGACTTCGTTGACCAGTCCGATGTTCACCGAGAGGAAAGTGATCTCGAGGCACCTCGCCATCTCCGCGGCTTCGAGGCTCGACACCTCGACGATGCTCTCGGAGATGGCCCCGTAAAGAGTTGCTGCGAGGCTGCTGCACACTGGAGTACAGCCGCCGATAACTCTGGGCGCCTTGGTGAAGCCAAATCTCGGGTCGCCCAGGTCGATGCGCTCCGGCGAGAACGCGAGGAAAATGTCCCGCCCGACCTCGAAACCCCTTTCCTCGAGACGGGGCAGCACCACCTTGCGAGTCGTCCCCGGGAAGGTCGTGCTCTCGAGAACCAGGCACTGCCCTCTTCTCGCGACGGGGACGATGCTGTCGATGGCGGCGACGATGTAAGAGAGGTCGGGATGGCGGTTCTTCCGGAGCGGCGCCGGCATGCAGATCACGATCGCATCGCAGTCGGCGAGATGAACGTACTGCCTCGACTGCCGAAGAGTCTCCGACTTCACGCCCTCCGCCGATCGGTGAGTAGCGACCTCGACAATGTCCGACTCGACTCCGCCGAAGAGATCGGCACCCCGCGCGTCGGCATCGATCCCACGCACATTGAAACCCACCCTGGCAAAGGCCGTCGCAAGCGGGAGGCTCAGATGCCCGAAGCCCACGACGCCCACCGTCGCCATCCGCGCCTGCAGCCGATCGGCGAGGATCTTGGCATGCGAGGAGTGGACCGTGCCGGCAGTCTTCATGTTCGGTTCTTCATTCCAAGCGAGGGTTGGGGGCATGGCATCACTCCACCGTGACACTCTTCGCCAGGTTCCGCGGGTTGTCGGGGGAAAGGTTCCGCAAAACGGCGATCTCGTAGGCGAGCCGCTGCAGTGGGATCACGTTCACGATCGGCGCAAGATCCTCGTTCGTGACAGGCACTTCGATCAGGTCCTCGGCGAGCCGCCGGGCCTCCTGGTCGCCGGGGTTCGCAACCACCACGACGCGGCCGCCGCGTGCCTTTACCTGCTCGAGCTGGTTCAGCGTCTTCTCTCGGTCGCGGCCCCGCGTCGCGATCACGACGACGGGTAGGTGAGCATCGATCAGCGCGATCGGCCCGTGCTTCATCTCACCCGCAGGGTAACCTTCGGCGTGGATGTAGGAGATCTCCTTGAGTTTGAGGGCGCCCTCCAGCGCGATCGGGAAGTTGAGTCCTCGGCCCAAAAAGAGGAAGCTGGTTGCGTCGGCGTATTTCTTGGCGATGCGGCGCACGGTCTCCCGCGACGCTTCCGTGAATAGGCCGTCGAGTCTGGATCGCAGCATGCGCAGCGCCGTGATCGCCTTGCGGTTCCGGTCGCGGGAGAGTCTCCGGCGTGCGCGGCCGAGCCGGATCGCAAGAAGGTAGAGCGCGACGAGCTGGCAGGTGAATGCCTTCGTGGAGGCCACGCCGATCTCGGGGCCGGCCTGCGTGTAGATGGTGGCATCGCTGGCTCGAGGGATGGAGGCGCCCTTGACGTTGCAGATGCCGACCACAGTGGCGCCCCGCTCCTTGGCGCTGACCATCGCCTTGAGCGTGTCCATCGTCTCGCCGCTCTGACTGATGCCGACCACCAGCACGTCCTTCGACGGCAACGGCGCCCGGTAGCGGAACTCGCTCGCATAGTCGGTCTCCGTCGGGATGCCGGCGAGGCGCTCCAGATAGAACTTCCCTACGAGACCGGCGTGCAGGCTCGTCCCGCAAGAGACGATCTGCACTCGTTCGAAGGAGCGGCAACGCGCGTCGTCGAGCGGGAATTCCTCGATGGTGACTCCGCCGTGCCCGTTCTCGAGACGATCGAAGGATGTCTGCGCGATGACATCAGGCTGCTCCTCGATCTCCTTGAGCATGTAGTGAGCGTAACCGCGGCGATCGACGGCGGCCGCGTCCCACCTGATCTCGATAGGCTCGAAGGGGACGGCGGTCCCGTCAAGCGTCCGGACGGCGATACCTGAAGGCGAGAGGACCGCCAGCTCCCCGTCCCGGAGGTAGTAGACGGAGCGGGTGTGGGAGAGCAACGCCGGGACGTCGGAGGCGACGTAGCTCGCTCCGTCGCCAAACCCGACGACGACGGGCGAATCCTGCCGCGCGACGACGATACGGTCGGGAAAACGCCGGTGGAGAACGACGATCGCATAAGTCCCCCGGGCGGCTCGCAGGGTCCCTCGCACCGCGGCCTCCACGTCCCCGGTCTCTGCGAGGCGCTCCTCGATCGCGTGGGCAAGCACCTCGCTGTCGGTGGCGGAACGGAATCGGTGTCCTCGCGCGGACAGCTCCGCCTTGAGCGCCGCGTAGTTCTCGATGATCCCGTTGTGGACGATCACGAGATCGCCCGAGCAGTCGCAATGGGGGTGGGCGTTCGCCTCGGTGACGCCGCCGTGAGTCGCCCACCGCGTATGGCCGACGCCGATGGTTGCAGGTCTGGCGAACCCGTCGCCTTCGAGAGCCGATCGCAGAACCTGGAGTTTTCCGACGCGGCGGCACACTTCCACGCCGCGGTCCGTGAAAACGGCAACACCGGCCGAGTCATAGCCTCGGTACTCGAGGAGCGCGAGACCGTTCAGGATCGCCGGGGTTACATCGCTCCGAGCGGAGATGGCGCCGAATATTCCGCACATGGTAGTTCAGCGCGCCTCCTTCCTTCTTGTCCACCGCGAAACTTGAACGGTGAACTCCACGGTCCAACTAGCTTTCATAGAAGCACTCCTTCAAGCGGCAGCTTTGTTGGACTCGCGACCCCGACAAGCGCGAGATTCGATGGTGCCGCCGGCGTAACTTCTTGCCAGCGGGTATTTCCCTGGATGCGGCCGAAACTTTCCCCAAGGTACCCATGCCTCCATGGGGAAAACTCTGCAGCGAGATTCAGGGATTCCCCGGATTGCTGCCTGTGTGCTGCGGAGGCTACAGTCGCTCCTACAAAGCGGAAAGATCTGAAGTGACCTTGAGGAAAAGGCTAGCAAGCGGGTGCTTGCTCCGGCGTCCGTGGGGTTGAGCGGAGGAGAAGGAAAAGGAAAAACGGTCCGACTCTGCCCCGCGGACAATTTTCGACTTCAGTTCGTAGCCGGGTCAGGGCCGGTGGAATCAGCGGTACAGATTCACGGGGAGAACAAGCACGCAGGATTGCGCGCCGAGCGACGGCGCTTCGAACGTCACGAAGGCGGATTTCCCGTTCAGGTCGTCCAGCGAGGCGGGTCCCGGTCGTCGCTGCGTCTCGAGGGCCGAGCGCTCGATTTCAGCGAAAATGGGATCCTCCTCGAACTGCCGCGGAATGACCTCTGCGGACGATTTCTCACGACCGAGTTTCGAATCCCACCCGGCATTCTCGCCGATTCCTACGCGGGCCGGTTCCGAATGCCAGGTCAAGTGGTGCGCTCTCAGAACTCGGCAGCGTCTCACCGCGGATCCCACTGAGTGGCGGTGAAATTCGAGACGAGCCTCAGCCGGCACGCGGCCGGCAGAGCCTGGAAGCCCATCGGCCTGGCATTGCTGGTCTTCCTCCTGGCCCTCGGCTGAACCCTCATCCTGAAAACGGAAACGATCGAGTTCTTCTGGCACCGACCTCTCCTGAGCAACTACAGCCTGGGCGTGACGTCCTATGTCCTGAGCCGATTTCTCCTTGGTTCCCTCTATCGCCCTCCGCGCGACGCCGGCCACTATCCGTCGGTGAGCGTGGTGGTAGCCTGCAAGAACGAGGAGAAGGTCATCGGAGCCGTCCTCGAGCGGATCTTCCAGTCCGAATACCCTACGGACCTCCTTGAGGTGATCGCCGTCGACGATGGATCTACTGACGGGACCTACAAGGAAATGGAGCGCGTGCGGGAGGCGCTTCCGGAGCTGCGCTTGATCCGTTTCCCGAAAAACCTGGGGAAACGTCACGGCATGGCGGCCGGCGCGCGCAGCGCCCGCGGGGCGGCCCTCGTTTACCTGGACTCGGACAGCTTTCTGGAGCGGGACACGATCTACCGGCTGGTCCAGGGATTCGCCGACCCGGAAGTGGCCGAGTGGCCGCGCACGGCTTCGTGGCCAACGCCTGGAAGAACTTCCTCACCCGCACTCAGGCCGTTCAGTATTACGTGGCCTTCCGGGTGATGAAGGCCGCAGAGAGCCTCTTCGGCTGCGTCACCTGCTGCTCAGGCTGCTGCGCCGCCTACCGGGGCGAAAAGGAATGGGACAAGGTCTACGACAGCTTCCCCTGGGAAACTGACCTCCTCTTACTAAAGGCCGACCTGCTTGCGGCGGGGAGGCGGTACGCAGAAGCCCTGGAGCAGCTCGATGGCTTGCTGGAGCGGGCTGAGGATGGATCGCTTCCAGTCCTCCTCTGCCACGGCATCGGGATCCACTTCGAAGGGAACGCTCTGCCGGCGCTTCAGTAGCATCTACGCATTCACCGGCGAAGGCGGACTGTTGGCTTCGTTACAAGGGCCGCTGGAGATTGCGGCCGCCTTCGGCGGAACCCATTTCGAAGGAAACGACGACGCTCCTCAGTATTCGGGGGCTATCCGGTATCGAGGCTTCGACCTGGTGACGCTGGAGGGTGGAGTGGGCGGGGGAGCGGTTCAGACCGTTCGCGCGATCGCGGATGGGATTCGCCTGGACACGCAGTCCCTGCTTGCCTCCTTTCGAGTCTCAACCGATGACCGCGTCACTCTCGCGTACCGGAACGGCTTCTACACCGACGACAACCTCCGCGACACCTTCCGCGGAGAGTACAGCCATCGCGTTCTGCCCTCGCCGGACCTTCGATTCGGTTTTGAGGGAACCTTCGATGACGCATTCCGGAGGACGTCCTCAGCTACTACTCGCCCGATGATGTGAACGTCTATCGGATCTTCGGGCGCGGGGAGGCGGGTCTCGCCGAGAGCGTTTTCCTCAACGGGCGGCTGGGAGGAGGCTACGGCTGGGAGGACGGCGAGGGGCGGCCGGTAGGGAACGCAGCGCTCGGGCTCCGCTGGCTCATCAGCCAGAGGATGGAGATCTCCGGTGAGTTCTCCTACTTCCGAAACCCGAATTACTGGGCGAGCGAGGCATCCTTGCAGTTGACGTTCCGGTTCTGACCCTGACCGCATCGTGCGGCGGAGGCAAATCGGCTGGGAGGACAGGAGCGGCAAGGGCGACCGGTAAAGGTGAATCCCGGACAATTCCCGTCGATAGCGACAAGATGGGTCGCCAATTCTTGGCGATGGAGCCACCGCTCCAACGATGCGAACAGGAGTTCGGTAGGGGCATGAAATCTGCAGGACGTTTCCCTTCCAAAACCATCGACCAGCGAACCACTCCCGGCGCGCTCTTGGAGAGGATGCGATGAGAAATTCGGGGATTCCCTATGCGGCAAGATCTCTCGGCAAGGCTGGATTCACCCTCCTGGAACTGTCCCTCACAATGGTGGTCACCGTCACCCTCCTGGTGACGGTCGGAGGGCTCGTTTCATCGTCCCAGGGGGCCTTCACGGAGATGCTGGGATCCACCTCAGCCCATCAAGCATCGAGGAAGGTTATCGAGCGCTTGACCTGGGAGCTGCGATTCGCCCAACCGGGAAGCATCACTCTGGCCCAACCCACCGACGCCCGCTCCCTCACGTTCACGGGGGTCACCGGGTGGTCCGGATCGGCCGCGCAGACCACGGCGCTGCAGACGATCTCCTTCAACTCCGGGCAGGTTCTACTGAACGGAGTCAACATCGGGGGAGGGATCTCGGATGTGATCTTCAACCTGAACGGACAGACCCTCTCCATCCTCGTGGTGGTCCAGAAGACGGTCGTGACTGGCGGCAAGTCGAAGACCTTCGGGAAGGGTTCGTTCGTGGAGCTGCACCTGTAGCTTCCCCCCAGGAGAGATACGCCATGAAATGCAGGCAGTCTGGATGGTCCCTGATCGAGCTCATGATCGCGATCACGTTTCTCCTTGTCGGGCTGGTGAGCCTCATCGTGGGGTACCACAACGCGTTCCGCCTGGATGAGAACGCCCGAGACCAGCACCTCATGAAGCTGGTTTGCAGCAATATGATCGCCGAGGCCCAAGCGGTTCCCTTGTCGACGGTGACGACGGCATTCGGCGTGGGCTCCACGAAGGAGAACTTCTGGTGCGGCCAGGACGAGCGGATCTACTACGCGGATCCGGGCAACGCGCTGGCCACCGGCCAGATCACGTTCTTCACGAGCGAAGCTGCGATGCCTTTGTCGTGGAGCGGATTTTCCGGAGGCCTCGATCTGAACGGGAATGGGATCATCGATATAGTTCCCGTCACCGATTACCGGATCCTCCCTGCGCGCATCACGATCACGGCAAACCGACCCGATGGTGTGCGGACCTTCACCACGGATTTCATCCTCACCCAACCGAGCCCCTTCTGAGATTCTGGAGGATTCATCATGGACCGTCGACGAGGAAGCATCCTGATCCTCGCAGTGTTCTTGACCCTGCTCATCGGAGGCCTTACCGCCGGCGTCCTGAGCGTTTCGCAATCTGCCCAACGGACAGCGAAAGAATCCATGAACCGCGAGCTGGCCTATCGCGCGGCGGAATCCGGAATGGGCTATTACCTGGTGCAGGTCCTTTCACAGAGCACCTATTTCGCCACGTATCCGGCGCCACACGCTGCGAAGACGACCGACCGTGGGTCCTTTCAGCTCGTCCAGTCGCAGCTTTTGACTGGGAACCAATGGCAGCTTCGCATCAACGGAAGCTACGACGGCGTGACCTACTCCCTCAACGGGGTCGTCGGGCCAAAGCGAATTCGGTTCCCGAACGGCATCGTCGTCGTCGGCACAGGAAACCCGTCAGACGTCATCCTCAACATCGGCGGCGGGAGCGAAGTGGGGAGCTACAACCCTTCATTGGGAGCTTATGACCCCTCCAATCCAGATGACCACGTCTCGGTCGGAGCGAATGGAAGCCTGAACCTGAGCGGCAACTCCACCATCTATGGGAACGTGACCACCTCGGGGACAGTGACCGAGGGAGCAGGTTCCGATGTCACCGGCACAGTGGAGGAGAATTCGGCCGCGACGGTGATCGATGACATCGATCCGATCGTCCTGACCGCCATGACCACTTCGCAGGTCTCGAACAACAACGCCGCGCTGGCCGCGATCTTCGGCGCCCAGTGGTCTCCACAAATTGGTCCCGAGAATTACGGCAACCTGATCGTCACCACTCCCGGGACGTACGTCATTCCGGCCGGTACTTACCGGTTCAAGCGCTTCGAGGTCCACAACGGCGCTCAGGTCATCTTCGACACCTCGGGAGGTTCCTCGAAATTCGTCTACGTGGGCTCCGGAAAGGGAACCGGCACATTCAACGACTTGATCGTGGACGGCGCTTCATCGGTCAAAGTCAACCCCAGCGGCACAACGAACGGCCTCCTCACGGTCCTCGGGCCCGACTGCGACTTCAAAATCTCCGGAAGCTCCGTGTTCGGGCAGGCGATCGGCGATACGAACAACAGCGGCTACTCCCAGATCATCAGTCTGGGCGGAGACACCTCCTCCGACGACATAGTCGTCAGGACCGGCTCGACGGTGTACGGCCGCCTCTACGCGGCGTCCCACCTGTTTTCCCTGGGCGCCAACTGCTCCTGGTACGGCTCCGCCCTGGCCCGGACGATCACCCTCAGTGGGACGAATTCGACCTTCGCCGTCGACGAGGGGACCATGGGAAACGTCCTGATCGACCCCACGGAGGTCGCCATCCTCGCGCGATGGCCGGCCACCCCTTGAATCGGGGGGGAGTCAAAACCCTCGGGCGACGGCGGCGCGCTCGTTGCGAAACGGATGGCTCTTGGCGACGGCGAGGACGACGGTCCGCATGCGGTAGCCGTCGCGCCCCAGTTCTTCGAGGATTCGGTCCACCGCGCAGCGGTCGTAGTACTCGAGGCCCCTCCCGAGCGCGTAAGTGAGCATCTTCTCGGAGAGCGCGCGCGCGAACGCCTCCTTGCGGGTCTTCAGGACGGCTCGCAGGCCGTCGGCCCCCTCGAACGAGGCGCCCTTCCGCCCGCCCTCATCCGGCAGGCTCCCGGAAGGATCGATGAGGAACTTCCCGTCGAAGTCGCGCCAGGCTCCGACCGCGTCGAAGTTCTCGAACGCGAACCCGAGGGGGTCCATCTTGCTGTGGCAGGTGGCGCAGTTCGGGTCCGCGCGGTGTCTCTCCAGCCGCTCACGGAGGGAGCCTGAGAGGATCGCCTCGGGGGCCTCGTTCAGCTCCGGAACGTTCGGCGGCGGGAGCGGCGGCGGGGTCCCGAGGATCTGCTCGAGGATCCACTTCCCCCGTTTGACCGGCGACGTGCGCGTCGGGTTCGAAGTGAAGGTCAAGATGCTCGCTTGAGTCAAGATGCCGCCTCGGGGTGTTCCGCCGAGAGGCACGCGGCGGAACTCCTCTCCAGTGACGCCCTCGATGCCATAGTGACGCGCAAGGAGCTCGTTCACGAAGGTGAAGTCCGCGTCGATGAAGTCGAGGAGGCTTCGATTCTCCCGGAGGATCGCCTCGAAGAAGAGGAGAGTCTCGGTCTTCATGGCCTGGCGGAGCTTTTCGTTGAACGTGGGGAAGAGCTTCGGGTCGGGCGAGACCGCGTCCAGGAACCGCGTCTGGAGCCACTGGCTGGCGAAGTTCTCGACGAATTCCCGCGAGCGCGGGTCGTCGATCATGCGGGCGACTTGAGCCTCGAGGACCTCCGGACTTCGCAGCCGCCCTTCTCCGGCGAGGCGGAGAAGCTCGTCATCGGGCATGCTGCTCCAGAGAAAGTACGAGAGCCGGGAGGCGAGCGCGTGATCGGAAAGGAGGCGGGAGCCTTTCCCGGCGAGTTCCCCGGCCCCCGCCTCCTCCACGCGGAAGAGGAAGTTGGGGGAGATGAGGACCGCCTGCAGGGCGACACCGACAGCGCCCTCGAAGCCCTCGCCCCGATTCTGTTCTTCGCGGACGATGCCGGCGAGCCGCTCGATCTCGTCGGATCGCGGTGGGCGGCGGAACGCGCGCCCCGCAAAGCGCGCAAGGATCTCCCGCGCGCAGGCCTCACGGTCCGTATCGTCCAGGGGGCGGCGCGTGAAAACTGCGGTCGCCGCCGGAGCGCCGCCCGAGGGCAGCTCTTCCGCCTCGAACCAGTCGATGACGAGGTTACGGTCCCCGCGCAGGGCGGGATCGGGGTTCGTCGTGTCGACGTAGTTGTTCAGGTAGGCGATGGAGAAGCGGCGCTTGCCGGCCGCAATGCGCGTGCGGGTCTCGTAGACCTTGGGGGCGGTCTCGACCGCCTCTACAGGGGAAGTTTTGACATCCCGGCCGTCGATCCGGAGGGCCATCCGCGCCGGCTCGGGCCCCGCTTGCTCGCCGTAGGCCCGCGCGCGGAGGAGGTACTCGCCGTCGCGGGGGAAATCGACCTGCGCGAAAACCTCCCCTTCTTTCTGGAGGCTGAGCGCCCAGACTTCGACGGGGACGGCTGCGGCGTCCACCTCCGCCTTCTCCGCTTCGATGCGGACGCCGAAGACGCGGCGGCGCTCGGCTTCGATCGTCTTCGCGACGATCTCTTCCGCGGCCTCGAGGTACTTCTCGAAGAGGAGGGGGTGGAGGGAGAGGACATCGCCGATGTTGTCGAAACCGTAGCCGACTTCGTCCGCCGGGAATCCATCGGCGGGATGGAAATCGACTCCGGTCAGATCCCGGATCGTGTTGTTGTACTCCGAGCGGTTCAGTCGCCGCAGCGTGACGTGGCCCGGGTCGACGGCGCCCGTGCAGTCCAATCGCTCCAGCTCGGTCCGGATCCACCGGACGGTCTTCGCGCGTTCCTCCGCGCTCGGCTGCGGCCTCTTGGCCGGGGGCATCTCGCCCGCTTCGAGCATCTTGAGGACCCGCTCCCAGTCCTTGCGGTCCCGGGTGACGCTTCCCTCCTCGGCGTAGCGAGGGGTCATGAACGGCTCGAAGGAAAGGTCCGCCTTGGCCTTCTCGGGGCCGTGGCAGTCGAGGCAGAACTTCCCGAGGAGAGGGGCGATTTCTCCCGTGAAGGAAACTTCATCCGCATGTACCCCGCAGGCCGCGGATAAAGAAACGAGCAAGGCCCGCAGTGCCGGCGAGAGGGAGTCCGGCCGGCCGCTCGCTCCCAAAACCGAATCGCTTCGTCTCAATCGAGTTCCTTGTTACCGTTCGAAACGGGATCGACGGCATATGATACGGCGATCGAGCCGGCTTTGGAGGGGGTTTCTCGGCCTCCGACGAAGAAAACAGGCCCGGGAATCGATCCCGGGCCCGCAGGAGGCAAAAGTTAAAACTCTACGAGCCGCTCAACTCTCCGAGCAGAAGAGTTCGTCGGCCGTCGGATCGAAGCCGAGCGCGCCGCTCCTCCCCGGCTCCGGGAGCGGCCCCTCGCCTCCGAAGAGGCTCATGAGGACCGCGATCGGATCCGTGAGGTCGATACGGCCGTCGTCGTTCGCATCGGCCGCGTCCTCGCAGTCCGGAGCAGGTCCGCCCTGGAAGAGGTAGCCGAGCGTCCCGATCGGATCGGAGACGTTGACATTGCCGTCCAGGTTGACGTCCCCGCGGCGGAAGGAGGCGTCGTGGCTCTCTTCCATATCGAAGAAGAAGTCGTCGAACAGCTCGTCGTCGTCGCCGCTGGCGGCCACGTCGCCGAGCGAAGCGTTCGATGCGGGATCGCCTCCGTCGCCGTTGTCGCCGTCGTCCCCATCATCGTCGTCGTCATTGGCCGGCTTCTTCGTGCAGGTCTTGATCTGTCCGCGGATCTCGCCGTCGGCGTTCTTCTCCGTGTGGACGTTCACGTAGTACTTGCCCGCGGCGAGGTTCTCGATGTCGGCATCGGTGATCTTCAGGAAGCCGCAGAGCCGTTTCTCGTCGAGCGGATAGACCACGTCGCCTTTCACGCCGGGGTCGCCGGCGTGGATGTGGGCGGCGGTGACCGGCCCGGAGAGCTTGTCCACCGTGACCTTGTAGAAGAGCCCCTGGGACTTGTGGAAGCTGAAGCGGACGAAGACCGCCTTGCCCGTTCCTTCCGTCTCGACCGCCGGCACCTCTTCAGCGCCCGAGAGATCCGCGGAGAAGCAACGGGGGCGTGGGGCCGGGGGAGCGGGGGTCTCCTTCTTCTCGATCGTCCCGGAAAGGACGACCTTGTCTTCGGCGTTGCTGACCGATACGACCGCGCCGACGAGGTCGAGGACGCTGGCCTCTCCGAGGGGGAGCTTGTCGCCCTTGGCCGTGTCGATCTTCAGCGCGCCGCTCCCCTCGAGGTCCGGCTCAATGACCACGCAGGGGATGAGTTGCCCGCGGATCTCGCCCTCGGGGTTCTTTTCCGTGTGGATGTTGACGTAGAACTTGCCCGCTTCGAGGTTCGCGCGGTCCGCTTCGGTGACCGCGAGGCTGCCGCCGATGGTCGTCTTGCCATCTTCGGTCTTCGGCGGGTTCTCCTCGCTGATGAGCGGGTAGACCACATCGCCTTCTTCTCCGACCGCGCCGAGGTGAATGTGAGCGCCGGTCACGGGGCCCGAGAGCCCTTCGAGGACGACCTGGTACTTGAGCTTCGAGCGGTCGCTGCGCATCAGGACGAACTTGCCGGCGCCTTCCGCTTCGGTCTCGACGGCGGGCACTTCCTGCGCGCCGTCAAGTGTCGCCTTGTAGCAGCGCGGATGATGGACTCTCGCGGCCGGAATCGTGATCTTGCCCATCTCCTCCGTCGTCTCGCCCTTCGTGATCTTGACCGTGAAGACGGATTCGCGAGCGAGGTGGTGGACCTCGACCGAGATCGTGCTGCGGTCCTTGTACTCCTTGAGCTTCACGGAGCCCGTCGCGTTCTCATCGACGGCCGGATCGGGGCGGTTCAGCGTTGCCTGGGCGACAGTCCTCGAGAGGCTGGGTCGATGCCAACCGTGCCACGACCACTCGCGGTCGTGAGAACGGACCGCCGTATCGAGCAGGAACAGCGACACCATCGCCAAAGCCAACAAGGGAAACCTTCGACTCATTGCGAATCTCCTTTCGCTTTGCCCGTACGGATGGAAACAGACCCGGAAGAACTTCTATTCACGAACCCCGGCAAAGTCAACGTCGGAAAAAAATTTCACGCGGCCTTCTTGCAGGTTTCACGATCCCGCTTCATGCCAGGATCCCTTTCACGACCTCGCCATGCACATCGGTCAGGCGGAAATCCCTCCCCTGGAATCGGAACGTGAGCCGCGTGTGGTCGATCCCGAGGAGGCGCAGGACCGTCGCGTTCAAGTCGTGGATGTGGATCGGGTCCTGAACGACGTTGTAGCAGTAGTCGTCCGTCTCGCCGTAGGTGATCCCCGGGCGGACGCCTCCGCCGGCCATCCAGATCGTGAAGCAGCGGCCGTGATGGTCTCGGCCGTGGTTGGTCTGCGTGAGCGCTCCCTGGCTGTAGACCGTGCGGCCGAATTCGCCGCCCCAGATCACCAGCGTCTCGTCGAGGAGACCCCGGGCCTTGAGGTCCTGGACCAGCGCCGCGCTGGGGCGGTCGACGTCGCGGCACTGGCCGCGGATCTGGCGCGGCAGGTCGCCGTGCTGGTCCCAACCGCGGTGCATGAGCTGCACGAAGCGGACGCCGCGCTCGACCATGCGCCGCGCGAGGAGGCAATTGCGGGCGAAGCCGCCATCCTCGCCTTTCTCATCGATCCCGTAGAGGTCGAGGACGTGCTGGGGCTCGCCCGAGAGGTCCGTCAGTTCGGGCACCGAGGACTGCATCCGGTAGGCCATCTCGTACTGGGCGATCCGCGCGTTGATCTCCGGATCGCCGATGGCCTCCGCCGCGAGCTGATTGATCCGCGCGACGCCGTCGAGGAGGCGCCGGCGGCCCGATGCATCGATCCCGGGCGGGTTCGAGAGGTAGAGGACCGGATCCTGTCCCGAGCGGAACCGCACGCCCTGATGCTCGCTCGGAATGAACCCGCTCCCCCAGAGGCGCGAGAAGATCGGCTGGTCGGTCTTGTTCCCGCTCCCCTGCGAGATGAGCACGATGAACGCGGGTAGGTTCGCATTTTCGGTCCCGAGGCCGTAGCTGAGCCACGCGCCGAGGCTCGGGCGGCCCGGTTGCTGGCTGCCCGTCTGGATGAACGTCGTCGCGGGGTCGTGGTTGATCGCCTCCGTGTTGACGCTTTTCAGGATCGCGAGGTCGTCGGCGATCCGAGCGGTGTTCGGCAATAGCTCGCTCACCCAGGCGCCGGAGCGGCCGTGGCGTCGGAACTCGAACATCGGGGCGACGCAGGGGAACGACTTCTGCCCCGCCGTCATGCCGGTGACGCGCTGGCCCATGCGCACGGTGGCCGGCAGCTCCTGGCCGTGGTACTCGCGGAGCTTCGGCTTGTAGTCGAAGAGGTCGATGTGCGACGGCCCGCCCGACATGAAGAGGTAGATGACCCGCTTCGCTCTCGGAGCGAAGTGGAGCGCGTCGAGGATGCCGGCCCGGCCGGGAATCGCCGTGGATTGGGCCGGCGCCGCGGGAGCCGCCGCGAAAAGCCTCGGGTTGAGGAGGGAGGCGAGGGCCGCTGTCCCGATGCCTGCGCCGATCCCGGCCCCGAGAGATGCCCCGGCGCGGCCGAAGAAGTGCCGCCGGGTCATGAGCCGCTGGTAGTCGATCCATTCGCGCATCATGGTTCTCATCCCCGCGTCAATGTCTCGTCGAGGTTCAAGATCGCGCTCGCGACGACCGTCCAGGCGGCCCATTCCGCCGGGTCGAGATCCTCGCGGCGAGGCGACTCGCCCACAGACAGGAGTTTGATAGCCGCCGCGCGATCGCGCCGGTAGGCCTCCCGCTCCGACTCCAGGATCCGGGCGAGCACCGACGCCTCCGCGGCAGACGGCCTCCGGGCGAGGACGAGCCGGAAAGCGAAAACGACCCGTTCCTCCGTGCCCACTGGGCCCCCTCGGATTTCGGTGAGCGCTCGTTCGGCCAGCTTCCGCGCCGCCTCGACGTACGTCGGATCGTTGAGGAGGATGAGCGCCTGAAGCGGCGTGTTCGTGCGGGCGCGGCGGACCGTGCAGGTCTCGCGGTCGGGGGCGTCGAAGGTCGCCAGGGTCGGCGGCGGAGCGGTCCGCTTCCAGAAGGTGTACATCGTGCGCCGGTAGAGGTCGGCGCCGCGGCTCTGGGTATAGGTCTGCGCGGTCCAGTTGGCCCCGTCACTCCGCGACGCAAGCTCCTCCCAGATCCCGGGCGGCTGATACGGCGAGACGCTGGCCCCGCCGATCCGCCGGTCGAGGAGACCGCTCGCAGCCAGCGCCTGGTCGCGGATGAACTCCGCGGGCAGGCGGAAGCGCGGGCCGCGGGCCAAGAGCCGGTTCTCGGGGTCATGCTCGATGAGGGCCGGCGCGGCCCGCGACGACTGGCGGTACGCGGCGGACGTGACCATCCGCCTGAGGAGGGCGCGCGTGTCCCATCCGCTCTCGATGAACTCGACCGCCAGCCAGTCGAGCAGCTCCGGGTGGCTCGGGGGTTCCCCCTGGGACCCGAAGTCCTCGGAAGTCTTGACCAGCGCCGTCCCGAAGAAGACCTGCCAGTAGCGATTCACGATCACGCGCGCCGTGAGGGGATGCGCGGGGTCGACGAGCCAGCGCGCCAGCGCCAGTCGATCCGCCCGCGTCCCCTCGGGGAGAGGCGGCAGGAAGTCGGGCACGCCGGGGCCGACTTTCTCGCCGCGCTTGTCGTACGCGCCGCGGATGAGGACGAACGTGTCGCGCGGCTTCTCCATCTCCTGCATCACCATCGCGGTGGGGATCCTCTTCTCGACGGCCTCGCGCTCCTGGCGGAGCTTCTTCAGCTCATCGCCGATCGGATTCTTGCCGTGCGGATTCGCCGAGCCGGTGACCGAGAGGCGGAATTTCCCCGGCTGATGCTGCGCGAACTGCGAGCGGAACTCGAGGCTCACCGAGAGGCGAGCGGTCTCGTCGGCCGCGAGCGGCTCGCCCAGCTCCAAAACGGCGGCGTGGGGCTTTCCGACGCTCGGGTAGATCGCCCAACCGGTCTCGGGCTTTCCGTCGATCGCGCCGGCGACGGGGAACTTCTCCTGGCTGAAGTCCGCGGAGGCTTCCTTGAAGGCGAGCGGCCGCGGCGGGTCCGAGACGGCGAGCCGGACTTCAGTCAAGACGATGTTCCCGTTGGGAGAACGTCCGGGGCCGTTCGCGGGCAGCCGCTCGTCCGGCAGGACTTCGACCCGGAGCGCGGTGACCTCCCGGACGGTCGCGCGGGCGGCGATCGAGTAGGTTTCGGCGGCGGCGTTCTCGCCGCTCGCGACGATCGAGCCGTCCTCGATGCGCGTCAGGACGGCGCCGCCCGTCGAGCGGAGGTCGACGGGCTCGATCGGGGCCCAGACCGCCTCGGGCGGCGGCGATTTCGCCTTCTCCTCCATCTCGGCGATCCGGGTCGAGAGCCGCGCGAGCGATTCCTCTTCTTCGGGGGAGGGCATGCGGATGAGTGGGGCGGCGTTGCCTTTCGAGCCGTCGAGGCCGCTCTCGGGGACGTTGTGGAAGAAAGCGAAGAGCCGGTAGTACTCCTTCTGCGTGAAGGGGTCGTACTTGTGATCGTGGCACTGCGCGCAGGCGATCGTCAGGCCGAGCCAGACGGTTCCGGTCGTGTTTACGCGGTCGACGATGTAGGCGGTGTGGTACTCCTCTGGGATCGCCCCGCCCTCGAAGTTGATCATGTGGTTCCGATGGAAGCCGCTGGCGATCCGCTCCTCGTCGGTGGCGCCTGGGAGGAGATCGCCGGCGAGCTGCTCGATCGTGAACCGGTCGAACGGGAGGTTCTGCGCGTAGGCGTCGATGACCCACTTTCGCCAGCGGGTCATGTCGCGCCCGCTGTCGATGTGGTAGCCGTGCGTATCGGCGAAGCGGGCCGCATCGAGCCACTCGAGCGCCATGCGCTCGCCGTGGTGGGGCGAGCGGAAGAGCCGCTCGACGAGCCTCTCGTACGCGTCGGGCCACTTATCGGCGAGGAACGCGTCGACCTCGTCGGGCGCCGGCGGGAGGCCCGTCAGGTCGAGGGTCAAACGGCGGATGAGCGCCGTCCTGTCGGCCTCGGGCGACGGCGAGAGCCCTTGAGCTTCCATCAGGGCCAGGATGAAGCGGTCGATGTCGCCCCGGGGCCAGCTCTCGGCCTTCACGGCCGGCACGACGGGCCTCCGGGGTCGGATGAAGGCCCAGTGGTCGCGGTATTCGGCCCCCTTGGCGATCCACCGGGCGAGGAGCGCCTTCTCCTCCGGCGAGAGCATCTTGCCCGTCGAGGGCGGCGGCATGACCTCGTCGGGGTCGGTCGCGTGAATCCGGGCGAGGAGCGCGCTCGCGCCGGGATTTCCGGGGACGATGGCCCGCTTCCCGTTCTTAAGGGCCTGGAGAGCGACCTCGCGCCGGTCGAGCCGCAGACCCGCCTTGCGCTCGCCGGCGTCGGGTCCGTGGCAGCGAAAGCAGTTGTTCGAGAGGATGGGGCGGATCGAGCGGCTGTAGTCGACCGGCGGACCCTCCGCGCCGCTCACAGCCGCCGATGGACAGACCGCGAGCGCGATCGTGAGAGGCCAGGTGCTGAAGAAACTGCGCAAGATCGTCTCTCTCTCTCGGTGCTATCGAGATCTTCCGGACCGGCATTATAGAGGCGCGAGAGCGGCGGCATCCACGGCTCAGAGAAAGGCTGTGGATGACGTTAACCGCAGAGGACGCGGAGGACGCAGAGTAGCGCAGAGAAAGTGGAATCGACTTCTCCGCGTCCTCTGCGATCGACTCTGCGTCCTCTGCGGTTCCCGTTCTGCACAGCGCTGTCCTTCCCCGTTGCCTCGCGTCGCGGGCTGCCGTACAGTCGCTCCCATGGATCTGCGTCCCGTGCTTCCGGGGCTTCCGCCCGAGGTGCGATCCGCCCTGGAGCGTTTCCGGTTTCGAGTGCGGTTTCTTCGCGCCCTCCGGGGGTTCGGGATCACGCTGGCGCTGGCGGCCGCTCTCTTCGGGGTCTCGCTCCTTCTCGACCGGCAGTTCATCCTTCCCGCCGGCCTGCGCATCCTCATCACCTCGGCTGCGGCCGCCGGCGCCGCCGTCTGCGGCTATCTGACCGTCCTCCTGCCCGTTCTGCGGCCGTTTTCCCGGCGCCGGGCTGCCCTCGGCCTCGAAGCTGCCGTCCCGGAGCTCGAGGAGCGGCTCATCAGCACGTTCGATCTCGCCGAATGCGGGGCTCCGGCCGGCACGTCGGCTCAACTGGCCGCCATGCTGGCTCGTTCGACCGCGGAGAGCCTCTCGGCAGTGGAGGTGAACCGCCTCGTCGACCCTCGCGCCGCCCGTTGGGCCCTCCTCGCTTCCGCAGGCGCGCTGCTCCTCCTCGTCGGCTTCGCATCCCTCGACCCGCGCGGCTTCGGCCTGCTGGCGCGCCGGTTCCTCCAGCCGGCGAGCGACCTCCCGCGCCCGGCCCGCGTGGGCCTCGAGGTCCTCCCGGGCAACGCGATCGCCGGCGAGGGCGACGACGTCGGCGTCACGATCCGTATCACGCGCGGGAGGCCCACCTCGGTGGAGCTTCTCTGGCGCGTGCCGGGAGGCGATTGGCGGTCGGGCGCGCTGGAGCCGGAGCCCGCGCAGCCGTCCGGCGGGGGCGTCCCCGTCCACCGGCACCTCTTCCGGAGGCTGCGCCAGACGATCGAGTACCAGGCGGTCGCAGGAGACGCGGCGAGCCCGGTCCACAGGCTGACCGTGCGAGAGCGGCCGCGCCCCGAGTCCTTCTCGATCGAGTACCGCTATCCCGCCTATACGCGCCGGCCTCCCCGGACCGTCGCCTCCTCGCGCGGGGAGCTTTCCGCCCTCACGGGCTCTACGGCCGCGGTCGCCGTCTCCGTCGTGGGGCCGCTCCAGACGGCCCGCATCGAGCGGGACGGCGAGCCTCCGGCCCCCCTCGCGGTCGAAACCGGCCCCGAAGGCCGTGCGACCGTCCGAGCGGAGATCGAGATCCGCCGGAGCGGATCCTATCGACTCCATCTCGCCGACGCGGATGGAATCTCGAACCGCGGCGGCGAGAGCTACTCGATCCGCGCCGAGGAGGACCGCCCGCCGCGCGCGCGCATCCTCTCGCCTGCCACCGTCGAGGTGACGGTGGAGGAGGCGGTGCGGCTCGAGATCCGCTATGAGGCGCAGGACGACTTCGGCATCGAGGAGCTGGCGCTCGCCGCGGGCCCGACCGAAGCCGAGCGGCGGTTCTTCCCGATCCCACTCGGCGCTGGGGCTGATTCGCCGGCCGGTTCTCCGCGGCCCATCGCCTCCGGCGCATTCGTCTGGGACCTCGCGCCGCTCGGGCTCCGGCCCGGCGAGTCGGTCCCCTTCCGTCTCCTCGCCAAGGACGGGCGGGGCCAATCGGGGGCCTCGGCGGAGATGCTCCTCCGCGTGGCGTTCCTGCCGGATCCGCCCGAGGGGGCGGGCTTCGCCGTGGTGCTGCGCGAGATCGAGCGGGGACTCGATCGCGCCGCGGGGGCGTGGGATGCCGCGCTCTCGCGGCTCTGGTTCGGCGGCCCGGCGGCGGGGACCTTGTCTCTCGACGCCGCCTTCGCCGAGCGCCTCGGCCAGGCCCGGGAGGAACTCCTCAAGGAGTCCGTGCGCCGGGAGCGGCTCGTCGAGCGGACGGCGGAGGCCGGACGCGCGATTCCGATTCCCTCGGTGAACCGCAAAGCGCTCGCTGACCTCGCCGCCGGTCTGCGCCGCTTCGGCGAGGAGAGCGCAAAGCTCCTCGCCGCGGAGCTTGCAGCCGCCGAGGACGAGGTGCGCAGCGGGCTGCGGGCCGCGGCGGCCGCTCGACCGGCGCCGGCCGCGGCTCCTGAGGCTCAGCACCTATCGACCGCGTCCATCGTGAAGGCCCACGCGGAAGCGGCGGCGCGGCTCCACCGTCTCCGGGAGAGTTTCCAGGCCCTCCACCGTGTGGAGCGGATCGAAGACGCCCTCGAACGAGTGCGCGCGCTCCTTCTTTCGGAAGAGGCGATGCTCGAACGGGCGAGGGAGGCCGCGTCCGCGGGTCCGGGCTCGAAGCCTCCCCCTCCGGAGACCCTGCGGATCCAGCGGGCGCTGCGGGTCGAGGCGACGGGGCTTGCCGCCACGCTCGAACTCCTCGCGCGCGGCCCGGGGGGCCTAGATGAACCCGTCGCGAGTTTGTCCCGGGCCTTCATGGAGACCGCGATTCCCGCGCTGGAGAGCGCGCAGAAGGCGATCGAGGGTGCGGAATCCGCCGTCGAGCCCCTCGAGCGGGCTGCCGGCGCCTTCCGCGACGCAGCGGCCGAACTCGAGCGCGAGCTGCTCCAGGCCGATGCCGAAGCCGCCCGGGCCCGCCGAGAACTCGACCCGCCGTCGGATCTCCCGGAGAGTCTGGCTGCCCTCGCGGCATCCGAAGGCGGCGCGGCGGAAGCGATCGAACGAAAGGGCCTCGATGGAGCGCGCCAGGCCGCAGCGGGGGACCTGGCCCGCCGCGGCGGCGTCGCCCGGCTCCGTGCGACCGTCATCGCCGAATCGGAGCGAATCGAAAAAACACAGCCTCTCGATTTCGAGTCGGCGGGGGACCTCGCGCTCCTGCGCGACCTGACGCGCGACCTCCTCGACGGTCCTCTGGCCGAAGCGGCCCGCCGGACGGCGGACCGGGCCGGCGTCGGGCCAGCCGGAGGGCCAGGCGCCGGGCCAGAGGGCGGTGCGGCCGCAAGGCCGAACTCCCCCGACGAAGCGTTGCAGGCGCTCGCGGGAGAGCGCCGCCGCGTCGCCGAGGTCCTCGATGGGCTCGCGCACGCCGCGGCGGGGATCTTGCCGGGGGCGGCGCTCGGCTCGCTGGCGCGCCGGCTCGATGCGGTCTCGGAAGCGGCCGAAGGAGCCGCCTGGCGCCTCCGCGCCATCGCGCGCGGTCAGCCCCGCGCTCTGCGGTTTCACGCGGCCGTCCTCCGCGAGCTGGAGTTGACCCTCGATGACGCCCGAATAGCGCTCGATGGGGCGTCGAAAGAGGCACCGGCGTGTAGCGAGGCGGCCGCCGGGGCCGCGCGCGCCCTCCAGAGCTGTCGCGAGGCGGCCCTCTTCTGTCGGGGGGACGATCCCGCCGCGGCCCGCTCGAGCGCTTCCGCCGCCGCGCGGCACGCCGAAGCCGCCGCCCGCCGGGCCGACGAGGGGCGCTCGCAGCTCGCCGGTCTGGCGAAAGCCCGCACCTGGATGCAGCGGCAGGCGGGCTCGCTCGCCGAGCGCATCGAGCGCATCGCCCAATCCGAGCGCGCGCACGCGGCGACCGTCGCGCGCCTGGCGGCCCAGCTCGAGCCTTCCGCGGGCCAAAAAGAGGGTTCGGTCGCAAGGATCCAGCCGGAGACCATCGTGGCCCTCGCCATCGATCAAGAGAACCTCCGCGAGGAGGCGGAGCGGCTCTCGGGTGCGGCCTGGCGCGAGGCCGCGCTGCTCCGCGCGTCGTCGAAGGCCGCGGTTCTCGCCATCGCCCGTGCGTTCGACGCCGTCGCGGCGCGGATCGTCGAAGCGAGCCGCGGCGGCATGCGGCACGCCGCGCGGTCGCTCGACGGGGCCGCTCGAGCGGTGGACGCTGCGGGACAGAGATCGCGGCTCGCTTCGGCCGCGGCCGAAGAAGAGAAGGCCGCCGCAGCGCTGCTTGCCGTCGCTCAGGCGGTCCGCGATATCGAGGCCGCACGGGCGGTCGACGCTGCGGTGGGGGACCTCGAGAAGCTCCTGGCTCATTCGGATGCCGCTGCGGACACTCCTGAGGGCCGCCGGAAGCTCATCGAGGAGGCCCAGGGGCTCCTCGACGGTGTCCGCACGGCGCGCGGCGTGCTCCAGACGCGGCTCGCGCCGAGCGTCCTGCGCGCGGAGATGTTCGAGCGGCTTGATGAGGCCGCGGCTAGATTCCAGGACGCGATCGAGAACGTGCGGGCGGGGAGCCTCCCGCGGGCCGTGGAGCTCCTCGCCGAGGGGCGTGCGAGGCTGGAGGCCGCGATCGGGCTCGTCAGGCGGATCCGCGGCGAGGCGGTGGTGGCGAAGCCGCCTCCGGGACCCCCCACGGTCAACAGGAAGTCCGTCCGCGCGCTCGATCGCGACCTGGCGGCCACCTACGAGGAGTTGCGCAAGCTCCAGGAGCTCCGCGAACGCCAGGCGAAAGTCGCCTGGGAGATCGAGGAGCTTCTGCGCGAGGGTCGGAGCGAGCGATTCGACGAGAAGCTCAAGAAGCTCGCCGAGCTGGAACTGGCCCTGAGCGAAGAGCTGGAGGCGCGGTTCTTGACCTCCGCGCAGCTTGTGGACCTCGTCGCGAGCCTCCTCGGAGCGGTGCGGGAGGCGCGGCGCATCGGCGCGGCCGAGCGGGAGATCGGAGGCGAGCTTTCGAAGGCCGAGGAAAAGGCCGAAGAAAAGGCCAGCGATAAACCACATGAAATGAAGGGGGAGGAGGCGAGCGGCGCCGCGAAGGACCTCGCCGGCCGCCAAGCGGAACTCCTCGCCGGAGCGGAGGCTCTCGCTTCGACGGTCAAGAAGGCCGGCGCGACGCTCACGATCAACCTGCCTGCTGTGCTGGAGCCGCTCTGGTCCGCCGAGTCGCGCGCGGCTCCGGCCCTCGCCGCCATGCGCGCAGCCCGAGATGGCCTCGCCGGAGAGCGCCCCGCTTCGGCCGCCAAGCCTCTCGATCGCGCCGCCGGCGAATTGGAGGCCCTCGCGGACCTCCTCGGAATCGCGCGCCGCCGCGCGCTCGAGGAGATTGCGCATCGCGAGGAGGAAGGGGGTGAGGGCACCGATGCGGGAGAGCTGGGGGGCGCCGAGGCGGGCGAAGCGATGCGCGAGGCCGCTCGCCAGCTTGCCGAAGGGAACCTCGAAGCCGCCCGATCGCTTCAGGGTTCGGCGGCGCGCGGGCTCCTTTCGGCCGCGGAGATCCTTCGCATGCGGATCGACGGCATGCAAGCGCCGAGCGGCGGCCTCGCTTCGCCGGGTGGGTTCGAAGGGGGCCTCCTAGCCGGCGGCGGCTGGGACCTCGCCCTGCGAGGGGATCAAGCCGAGGAGGGGCCGGCGGCGGAGGAGAAGCCCGCCGGCGCGGACGCGTGGGCGGAACTGTCCGAGAACTTCCCGGAAGCCTACCGCGAGATGGCCCGGATCTACCTCCGGGCCCTCGCGGAGGGAAAGTGAGCGTGATGGCGTGAGTCACCGCGTGTCGAAGGTCGCCGTTGCGGCCGTTCTCCTGGCGCTTTTCGCGCCGGTTGCCTTGTCGCAGACTCCCGATGGAGCGAAGAAACCGGACCGCGAGCCGGCCCGGATCCGCTCGCCCGACTTCCGAGCGCTCTACGCCGAGACGCCGGCTTTGAAAGCCGTCGATCGGGCTCTCGAGTACCTCCGCTCGACGCAGCAGCCCGATGGGAGCTGGATCTCCGGCATCGGGAAGAGCACGGGAATCGTTTCCCTCGCCGCGATGGCGTTCCTCTCGCGCGGGCATACGCCCGGCCGCGGCCGCTACGGCGACCTCCTCGACCGCTCGATCGCTTGGGTGGCGGCACAGTCGCGCGAGGGGCTGATCGTGCGCGACACCTCGCACGGCCCCATGTACTGCCACGGGATCTCGACCCTCATGCTCGGCGAGGCGATCGGAATGGTCGACGAGGACCGAAAGGGGCTCGAGAACATCGCCCGCGTCCACCAGAACGGCGTCAACGTGATCCTCCGCGCGCAGAATGTCGCGAAGGAGCCGTCGGCGGCGGGAGGCTGGCGCTACAACGCCGGCTCGACCGATTCGGACATCTCCGTGAGCGGCTGGATGATCCTCGCCCTGCGCGGGGCGCGCGAGGTCGGCCTCACGGTTCCCAAACGGAACATCGACCAGGCGGTCGCCTACATGAAGCGCTGCTCGCACCCTCTCGGCGGGTTCGGCTACCAGCCGGGCGGCGATGCGAACCTCGCGCGGACCGGCACCGGCGTCCTGGCGCTCCAGATCTGCGGCGACCTCCAGAGCCCCGAAGCGGTCCGGGGCGGCGAGTTTGTCCTGAAGAACCAGCTCCAGTGGCAGGGGCCGTTCTTCTTCTATACGGTCTATTACTGTTCGCAGGGCATGTACCAGCTCGGCGGGACTTTCTGGGAGGGTTGGAAGGCGCAGTGCGAGCCGCTCCTCCTCAAGCACCAGAACGCGGACGGAAGCTGGTCGCCGCCCCCGAACGAGACCCACGAGCACCAGGCCGGCCCCGCCTACTGTACGGCGATGGCGGTCCTCGCGCTGTCGGTGGAGTTCAAGTACCTGCCGATCTACCAGAGGTAGGGGGGAAACGCTGCGATTGCCGGCGGCGAGCTTCCGATGTAGACTTTACACATGAAACGTACAAATCTTGTGCTTGATGAGAAGCTCCTCGACGAGGCGGTGAAGCTGAGCGGAGAGAAGACCTACTCCCGAACGGTCGGGAGAGCCCTGCTGGACTTCGTAAAGCGATACAAGGCGGGAAGGATTCTGCAACTTGCAGGCTCGGGTCTCTGGGAGGGGGACCTCGCTGCTATGCGGAGAGACCGCGGCAGGAAGAGCCGTCGTGTATCTCGTTGACACCTCCGTCTGGCTTGAGGTGTTCAGGAAGCCGGCCCGTCTGGAACTGGCGGACGTAGTGGACCTCGATGAGGTCGTGACGTGCCTTCCCGTCGTGCAGGAGGTCCTCCAAGGGTTTCGGGACGAGCGCGCCTTCCTCATCGCTCGCGAAGCGATGCGCTCCTTCCCCATAGTGGAGTCGCCGCTGCGGCGCGGTGTGTTCGATGAAGCCGTCCGCCTGTACCGCCTGGCCCGCAGGGCCGGCGTGACGGTCCGATCGAGCGTCGACTGCCTGATCGCCGCTTGCGCTCTCCGAAATGGTCTGACCGTCCTGCACCACGACAGGGACTTCGCGGCCCTCGATCGAATCAGTTCTCTGGAAGCCCGCGAGATCTTGCCATAGACCGTGCGAGGGGTGTCTAATTCCTCCATGGAAACTGTCCAGATCGCATGCCGGAGTATCCACCTCGCTGCGATCGTCCTCGGTGCCCTGGTGTCCTTTTCTCCGGTGCGAGGTCAGGCGCCCGCCGGTCCCGCGGCGCCGTCCTCCGGCACGACGCGGAGCCCGGGGGGCATCGTCGCCATCGCCAACCAGGACGTCATCACCCGCGGCGAGCTGAACCGGCGCGTCAATCTCCAGATCGAAGAGACTCGCCTGAGCGGCATCGACGCGACAACGCTCGAGCGCGACCGACCTCGGATCGAGCGCGCGATCCTCGACCACATGATCGATCAGCGGCTCCTCCTGCAGGAGGCCAAGAAACAGGGTATCACGACCAGCGATCCGGAGATCGACGCCGAGATCAACCGCAAGATCCTGGAGTTTTTTCCCCGCCGAGGGTTGGTCGTCCAGGACGCGGAGGGACTCTACAAGGTCCTCAAGGAGAACTACGGCTACAGCCGCGAGGACTACCGCGCCCAGGTCCGCGACGAGATCCTCATCAACCGCCTCCTCTGGACCAAGCACTTCACCGTGCGCTTCGTTCCACCGGGCGAGATGCGCGAGTACTACCTAGCGCACGAGGCAGAGTTCATGGCGCCGGGACTGGTCTCCTTCCGGATGATCTCGGTCGATCGAACTGAGGAGGCGCAGCGGATCCTTGAGGCGCTCGATGCGGCTCTCGAGAAGCAGCCCTTCGAGGTCGTTGCCAGGGAGTTCAGCCTCGCGAAGGGCGGGACCGGCGACGACAATTTCTTCAAAAACAAGCCGTTGAGCGATCTGAAGGACTGGAACCGGCCTTTGCCCGACGTGCTCTCGAGGATGAGAAAGGGAGAGGTCATGAAACGGATCCAGACCGTCAGAGGTTGGCGCTACATCGAGATGGTGGACGTCGTTCCCGGCATCAAGCAGAGCTTCGAGGACGCCGAAGAGGAAATCCGAGACGCGATCCGCCGGCGGAACAATAGTCGCGAGCAGATCCGGCTCCTGGCTCGGCTGCGGCGGGAAGCCCACATCCAGGTGAATCTCCCGCCCGTCGCCCCGCTCCCGGCCCGGGCGCCCCCGCCGGCCGCCGCCGACGGGCCCCCGATCAAGCCGAAGGACGTCTCGCCCGACCCGACGAAGCCAAAGGCGGTCCCACGGGAGTCGAAGGCCGAACAAGAACGGTGATCCTCACTGGATCGCCTGGAGCTTGACGCGGGTCCTTCGCTCCTTGCCGTCGCGCGTGTACGTCACCTCGACTTCGTCGCCCACCTTGTAGCTCTCGAGGACGAGCCGCAGGTCATCAAAGGAGCGAACCTTCTTTCCGTCAATCCCGACGATGACGTCGCGGATTCTGAGGCCGTCCTCCGTTTCCTCGATGCCCTGGAGGCCGGCGCGCGCGGCGGCTGAGCCCTCCTGGGCGACCCCGATCACCGCACCGACGATCTGGCTGCTGTAGGAGAGCGACGGAGGGACGGGGGCGATGCCCAGGCCCGCTCGGATAACCTTCCCGTGCTCGATGAGCTGGTTGACGACCATCTTGACCGTGTCGACTGGGATCGCGAAGCCGATGCCGGCGCTGGATCCGCTCGTCGTGGCGATCTGCGTGTTGACGCCGATGAGACGACCGCGGGAGTCGAGGAGGGGCCCGCCCGAGTTGCCCGGGTTGATGGCTGCGTCCATCTGGATCACATCCTGTATCGGGAATTCGACCACCATTCCGTCCTGGTCGCGGACGGGAGGGGACTTCACTTCCCTGCCAAGGGCGCTGACGATGCCGGTCGTAAGCGAGTGGTCGAGGCCGAACGGGTTTCCTATCGCCAGGACGGATTGGCCAACAAGCAGGTTCGCCGAGGTGCCGACCTGGATGGGCGTGAGCTTGCTCGCTGGGAGGTCCACGCGAAGGACTGCGAGGTCTTTGGGTAGATACAGCCCCACGACCCGCGCGCGGCTCTGCGTCCCGTCGGCGAACGTGACCTGGAAGGTGTCGGCTCCTTGAAGGACGTGGTAGTTGGTGACGATGTGGCCGCGCTTGTCCCACACGAAGCCCGTCCCGGTGTCCTTCGGCACCTCCATGACGTTGTAAGAGAAAAGGCCGCGGCCGCGGACGCGCCCGCGAAGGATCTGCGCGACGTTGACGACCGCCGGCGCAGTCCGCTGGAAGATCGAGACGGTATTCCTCTCCGCCGGATCGAGGTCCGCCGTCCGATCCTGCGCTTCCGTCACCGGCACCGCGACCGGTATCGGCTCCGGGTTCCAGTAAAGTAGGATCCCGGCGAAGACGATTCCGCCTACGAAGCCCGTCAGGATTGCCCCAAGAAGAGTTCTTGACCCAGCCTTCTCCATGGTTCGCACCGCTCGAATCTGGTTCCAGGGCGGCTCAAACCAGGTCGTGGTCTGGTCGTGGTCCGTGACCATGCTGGCCGCCGAGCGGCGTATTTTACTTCCAAGAGCGAGAGATTTCCGGACGCAATTCCTCCGTATGAACATCAGACACGCCTCCTATGTTGATTTTTCAAGCCGAGGTCTCCAGGGGGCTTCTGCAGTTCGGCCCACCCCGTGGCATGAGGAGTGCCTATCGAGGGCGGGTCTTCGCCCTTTGAGACGAACCCGAACCGAGAACCTTTCAAATGGGACGACTTGCCACACTCGCGGCGATCGTCGGATTGACCCTGGGGGGATCCCCGGCGGTCCGGCGTACCGAGAGGGACCTGCAGCCTCCGATCCGGCCCGAGTTGCTCCTCGACGTCGCACTCGCCATCGAGCCCATTCGCTCCGCCGCCTTCCTCTCGTATCGGAGGGAGGGGCTGGGCGAAGTCCTGGTCACGAACCGCGGCGCGTCCGCGGTCGACGGCCTCTTCGTGCGCGTGGAGCTTCCCGCGCGACCGGACCTTCTCCCCGAGCCGTTCGAGCGCCGTCTGGCCCGCCTGGAGCCCGGAGCGGTGGAGCGCGTACGGATCTTTCCGCGCTTCGCGCCGGCAGTGACATCGCTCCCGACTTCGGAGCTGACCTTCCGCGCGGTCATCGTCCACTGCCGCGAGATGGTGGCGGCGCGCGAATCGCTCGTCCCCGTCGCCGACCGCAGCTCGGTGACGTGGGACCTCCCGGAGCGGATCGCCGCGCTCATCGATCCCCAGGCGGTCGCCGCGCTCGTGCGCTCGGCGGTGGCGCGCCGATCGCGTGAGGAGGAGCTTTCCGCGCTCGGGAATTTCCCCCTGGCGTCGGCGGCCTTCGACGCCCTCGCCTCTCGAGGGCTCCGCTACCTCGAAGACTCGCCCAGTTCGACTGCGACCGCCGTCCTCGGCGTGCCAGTGGACCGCGTGAACCTCCCAGCGGAGACGCTCCGCGACCGCGCGGGCGACTGCGACGACCTCGCGGTGCTCCTGGCCTCGGCTTTCGAGGCCCTCGGCGTGCGCGGCGCCCTCGGGATCTTCGAGGACCACGTCATCGTCCTCTTCGAATCGGGGCTGGCCGTCGCCGGCAGGGACAATCCCTGCATCGAGCCGTCCGAGGCGGTCGAGCGCGACGGGCGGCTCTGGGTGCCCGTGGAAGCCACGGAGCTGGCGCGGTCGGGGGCCACGCTCCTCGGGGCATGGCGCTCGGCTCAGGCGCGGGTCGAGGCTCTCGAGCGGCGCGAGGCGAGGTTCTTCGAGGTCCGCAAGGCCTGGTCGGTCTATCCGGCGATCGTCACAGTTTCGGACCGACGGCTTGCGGAACCGTTCTGCGGCGCGGGGCAGGCGGAGTCCTCCACCGGAGAGAAGAGCGGCCGCGAGCTGTCCGGCTTTCTGCGGGCGCGGGTGGGCGAGCGCGCCCGGCGTGCGCGCGCGCTTGCGGATCCCGCCGCTCCCGGTGATGGCGATCGGCTGGAGGCGGCCGCTTTTGCGGCGGCGGGGCTCTGGAAAGAAGCGGAGCGGCTCCTGCGCCAAGCCGTAGCCCTCAGCGGCCTCCCGGAGGCGCGCGTCGAGCTGGCCGCGGTCCTCCTCTCGGCCCCGACCGGGGCCGCGGACCTTCGCTCGGTCCAGGCCGAGCTGGAAACAGCCCTTCACGAGCTGGATCCGCTGGACCTGGCGGCCCAGGGGGAGGCTCTCAAGCACCTTGACCGCGTGCGGACCCTGATGAGAGGGTCTTCAGCCGCCCCAAGCATGGTCGGAGGAGGACATTGAGGCGGAAAAGCTCCGCTTTGCCATGGAGATTCTCGGGTAGATTGGCCGATAAACATCCGTTAAGAGCGTGTTTCAGGATGGGCTCACAGCCGCGTTGCGAGCGCCGACGAGGCGATACGGCGGAGAGTATCGTCGAGGGCGAGGAGCGAAGCTCCGAGCGACCGGAGGCGCGGGCGCCACGAAGTGGCCGCGCCGAGGGCCGCCCGAGGCGAGCGCGTCAGCGCGAAGACCGAGGGGCGCGACGGAGCAGACGGCCCCTCGCCGCCGCAACCCGGAGGGCAAGTCCTCCTTGCAAGTTGCCGTTGGAAGCGATTCCTTTCTGGCCGAAGTGGACTTGCGCGGCCTGGAGTTCATTCTGAAACACGCTGTAAGGACGATTCTCTTGCCGACCGAGCGACACATGCTGTCTGCGGTTTTTGTCATAGCCCTGGCGGCTTCCGAGTGGCCCCCCCCTGCCCATGCCGGGGCGGCTCAGAACCCTGCAGCCATCCAGTGGGCGCCCCTCGAAGGCGAAGGCGACCGCTGGCGCGCCCGCGCCGAGCCCGGCTACCGCCGCGCGCTCGAGGCCTGGGAGATGGCCCAGCGGTTCGCGGAGAAAGTGGGCGATCCGGCCGGCACGGCCCGTGCGCGGCGGGCTCGAGCCGCTCTCCTCCTTCAGCTCCTCGATGCGCAAGGCTTCTCCGCCCACGTCGAGAAGGAGAAGCTCGATCGCGACCTCGCTGCGACGCCGCTCACGGTCGATCCCAAGGCGATCGAGGCTTCCGAACTCCCTTCCGGGTCTCCGGACTCGACCGCGGACGGTCTCCGCGAGCTGGTCCGCTTCCTCGGCGACGCCGGACGGGCGTATTTCCGTGTGCCGGACCGTGAGCCGCGCGATCTCCCGCTTCTCTTCGAAGCGCTGGCGACGGCGGAGCGGCTCGTCGCCGACCTCGACCAGGTCCGCGGGGACGCCGCCTATCGCCGCGCGCTCGAAGCCGCCCGCTCGCGGGGGAGCGAGCCCGAAGCGGTCTCCGCCCGCCTCCGCCTCGCCTACAAGCTCCGCGACTTCGCCGGCGCTTCGGCCTCGCTCGCCCAGACGCGCGGCGTCGAGGAGCGCCTCGCGGGCGTCGAGCGGGTCCGCTTCGTGCGCATCCAGCGCGACCTGGCGCTCGCGGAGGGGAAAAAGGGAGAAGTCCTCGCCTTGAACCGCCGTCTCCTCGAGCTGGGCGAGAAGGCCGAGGAAGTGGTGATGCCGATCGCGCCGCTCCGCTCGTTCGTCGCCGGAACGACCGCCGAGCTGACGCGGATCGCCGCGGTTCTCGAAGGGGCCGCGCGGTCGCGGATCCTCGCGCCGCGCGAGCGGCTCCTCGTCGGATCGATGGCCGCTCACGCGCGTCTCGAGGCCGGTGAGGCCGCGGCGGCCGCCGAGGGGTTCGAAGGGCTTGCGGCCCGGTCGAGTCTCGAGTTGCTGGAGGACGATCCGTGGCTCCGCGCGGGCATCCTGGCCCGTCTGGGCCTCGCGCGCGAGCGGACGGGGGATCACGAACAGGCGGTCGAGAGCTACCGCGGCGCCCTCGACGCCCTTTCGGAGTTGAGCGGCCCAGGGTTAAGCGGCCCAGGATTGAACAGCACTGCGCGGATGCGCGGGCGGATCGCCCTCGACGCCGCGGCGGCCCTCTTCGGCCTCGGCGACCTCGAAGCGGCGCGCCTGGCGGCCCTTTCGGTCGTCGAAGAGAAGACCCTGCCGGTCGATCTGCGCCTACGCGGACGCATCCTCCTGGCGGGGATCGTCTACCAGGCCGCGGGGGACGATCCGGCCCGCTTGGGCGACGCCCGGGCCGCCCTCGAAGAAGCCGAGCGCCAGCGCGCCGCCGCGCTGGCTGCTGGATCCTCGGCCGCTGGATCACCGGCCGTTGGGTCTCCGGCCCTCGGAACCCTCCGCCCGGAGACCTCCGAGGAGCTGCGCGCGATCATCCTGAGCCACCTCGGAAACGTCCATCGCCGCCTGGCACGCGATCCGAAATCGCGCGGCGAGGCCATACGCTGCGCGCGCGAAGCCCTTGCGGCCGCCGAGAAGCTTCCAGGCGGCGCCGCGGGTGGTTTCGCGGCCAACCTCGGGGAGCTGGAGCTGGAGGCGGGCGAACTTGCAGCGGCGAAGAAGTCGCTCGCCGCCGCGCTCGATCAGGCCCGCGCCCGAGGCGCGTTCGAGACCGAGTGGCGCGTCCACTGGTACCTCTCCCGCCTCGCCGAGGCGGAAAAGGATGATGACCGGGCCGACCGGGAGCTGGAGGAGGCGGCGCGGATCGTCGAGATGCACCGCGGTAGGATCCTCGATGCCGGCCGCAAGGCGGGCTTCATGGGCTCAAAGGTCGGGCTCTACGAGGCGATCGTCCGCCGCGCGCTCGATCGCGAGGACGGCGCGCGCGCTTTCTTCGCGGCCGAGCGATCGCGGGCGCGCTCCTTCGTCGAGAGCCTCGGGCTCCGCTTCCTCCTGCGCGGGACGGACCCGGGCGGCGCCCTCTACCGCGAGTACATCAGCCTCGTCTCGCGCGCGGAGCTGAAGGCGCAGGCGACCGGCCACTTCCTCGGCATCCGCTCCGTCGAGTCGTACGAGGACCTCCGAGCGCGGCTCGACGCTCTGCGGCGGAAGATTCAGAGCGATCCCGGCGCGCCGGCCTTCGTGCGGGCGCTCGTCGAGGGCGAGCCGGCCGGCATCGAGGAAGTCCGCAAGGACCTCCTTCCGGGCGAGCGGCTCATCGAATTCTCCGGGGCCGAGGACCGCGTGGCGGCATTCGTCGCCAGCTCGGACTCCTTCCGTGCGGTTCGCCTCGATGCGAGCCGCCGGGAGATCGACTCTCTCGCCCGGAAGTTCTCCGAAGGCGGCATCGACGACCCGACGCTCGCCGAGAAGCTCGGCGACGCGCTCTTCGGCTCCCTCATCCGCGAGATCGAGAGCGGGCCCGCCGTCGAGAACCTCGTCATCGTGCCTTGGGGGGAGCTGCACCGCGTGCCGTTCGAGTCGCTTCGGCTTGGAGGGCGGTATCTCGTGGAGCGCTTCGCGGTCTCCTACCTTCCCGCCGCGAGCGTTCTCAAGTACCTAGAGAAGGGCAAGGGTCCGCGCGAGCGGCCGTCGAGGCTCATCGCCTTCGTTGATCCCGACACGGACTACAACGGCGACGGCAAGCCCGACCTGCCGGCTCTGAGCGGCGCGCGCGGAGAGATCGAAGGGATCGGGAGGCATTTCAGAGACAAAGAGGTCCTCATGGGACGGCAGGCGAGCGAAGTCGCCTGCGGGAAGCTGATCCCCGGCCGCGAGGTGGTCCACCTCGCGTGCCACGGAGAGTTCTTCCCCGCGCGCCCGCTGGACTCGCGGCTCTACTTGAGCCGCGGCGATCCGGCCGACGGCCTCCTGCGCGCGTCGGAAGTCTTCGGAATCGATCTGCGCGGCAGCCGCCTTGTCGCCCTCTCGGGCTGCGAGACCGGGCGCAGCGCGGTGGGGGCCGGCGAAGATCCCGTCGGAATCGGCGCGTCCTTCCTCCATTGCGGCGCGGGGGCGCTCCTCGTGAGCCTCTGGAAGGTGGAGGATCAAGCGACGGCCGAAGTCATGAAGAATTTCTACGGCTCGTGGCTCTCGGGAGGGGGAATGACCCGCGCCCAGGCCTTGCGGGAAGCGAAGCTCGCCCTCCTGCGGAATGGAAAGTACCGCCGCCCTCGCCAGTGGGCGGCCTTCATCATGATTGGACCGAGATGATGAGACCGGTGAGAACGAAGATCGATCCGCAGGCGTTCCGCCTCGCACTTCGCGGGGCAATCGTCGCGCTGCTTGCCATCCCGACGAGCTGCCGCGCTCCTGTGGCGCAGGAACCGGAGAAGGAGGGGGCGCCCGCCGCCGCCGCTCCGGCGGCCCCGGGGCTCGACAAAAAGGGGAAGGAGACGGCGCTCGGAAAGAGCGCCGCCGACAAGAGTCCGGCCCAGCGCATCCTCGACGATCTGCTTGCCGAGGAGCGCAAGACCACTCAGCCCAAGAAAGGGACGCCGGCGGCGCCGGCGCGGCCGGAGGTCGCCCCCGAGGGAGATCGTGACGTCGACGACGCGCTCGTCTTTCTCGCCAAGGCCGGGAAAGGCGGCCCCGCCTCCGACAAACCCCCCGCCGAGAACGGCCCCGCCGAGGGCGAGTCCGAGAATCGGCCGGCGGAAAAGGAGGCGGAGAAGTCCGCGAAGCAGCCCGAGAAGCCGGCCCTGAAGGAGGCCCCCGAACCGCCCCGCCGGGAATCTGCGCAGCCTTCACCTCCGAAAGATCAGCCGGAGGCCGTCGTGACGCGCGGCGGCCCCCCCGCGGCGCCCGTCCCGGCGGCTCCCGCCCCGGTCGCTGCACCGGCTCCCGCGCCGGCTGCCGCCGCTGCGGCAGCGGCGGCGCAAGAGCCGCCCGCCGCGCAGCATGCTGCGGGGCAAAACGCCAAACCCCCCCGGCCCCCGGGCAAGACCGCTTTCTACACGTTCTTCCACAAGCGGAGCGACGAGTTCCTCACGTTCCTGCGCGACCGCTTCGCCGACATGGTCGAAAAGGGCCACGTGGCGGCCGTCGACGGCAAGCCGATGTCGGTCGTCTTCATCGGCGACGATCCAATCATCCAGCTCCTCTCGGGCGTCGCAAACGACTTCGACGACCTGGGAATCGAGGACCAGATCCAGCGGACGATTCTCCGGCCGAAGTTCATCGACGTCGCGGTGGCGATGGAGGCCATGAACATGGCCGGCGTCGCCAACGTCTGGAACCGCGTCGAGGAGAACATCACGACCAACTGGCTCGGCGCCGATGGCAAAGTGCAGAAGACGGCGACCCACAAGCAGTCGGTCTACTCGAAGGCCGGGCTCTCTTTCGGCCAGACCGGGCCCGTGAAGCTCCCCGCCAAGATCCCCTACATCTTCGAGATGCCGTGGACCGAGCCCTTCAACATGCCGCCCCAGTCGACCGGCAAGACGCCGCAAGAGCAGCTCACGATCGCTTTCAACAACACGTCTTCGACCGAGCGGCGCGGCCAAGTGGTTGCGGTCGGAACGAGGGACGACCTCGACAAGATCCAGGCGTTCATGGATCAGATCGACAAGCCCGCGCGGCTCATCATGATCGAGGTGCAGCTCATCGAGATCGACGCCAGCAAGTTCAGCGACATCGGCACCGACTCCTTCCAGGCCGGTGCGCGCCACACGATCGTGGGCGGCTCGCTCAACCTGCCGGGCGAGCCCCTCTCTCAGCCGGGGATACCCGGCGTGCCCAAGCGGCTGCCCGCGGCCGTGATACCGCCGAACGTCGTCTCGGGAATCACCGGAATGTTCGACGACACCACCGTGGACCTTCCCGGCCGTTTCATGGCCAACGTCCACCTCCTCGTGCGCACGGGCGACGCCAAGGTGAAGGCAAGGCCGAAGATCCTGGCCCTCGACGACCGCCCGAGCATCCTCCACATCGGCGAGGAGATACCGACGTTCGAGTCGACGGGCGTCAGCCGCGAGCTGACCGGCGGCAACTTCGTCGAGCAGGTGAACAAGGTGACCACGCAGTACGTCGGCTTCACCCTCAACATGCGGCCCAAGGTGAGTGGGGAGAAGGACGACGAGATCGCGCTCCAGCTCGAGGTCGTCTCGAACAAGCTGCAGGGGCGCGAACGAGTGTTCGAGGAGGATCTCCTCGGCGTTCCGAACGTGACGAGGCGGAGGTTCATCGGGCAGACGCGCGTGCGCAACCACCGGCCGATCATCCTCGGCGGCCTCATCCAGGAGGAGGAGAGCGAGTCGGTGAACAAGCTCCCTATTCTCGGCGAGATCCCGCTCGTGAAGTTCTTCTTCAGCCGGCGGCAGAAGACGGAGGAGCGGATCGAGGTCATCCTGGTCCTCACGCCGCACATCCTCTCCGAAGGGACGCCGGACCGCATCGCAACGCCGAAGGAGTCGGTCCACTTCGACACCTTCGACAGCGTGCTCTTCAACGATCGGCACATCGTCAAGGGGCGCGACGTGCAGGGGATCGATCCGATCTCCAAGCAGCCGGCCAAGAGCGCGGACGGGAAGGTCTTTACCGAGGCGGAAGTCGTAGACCTGACTCTCCTCAAGATCGTCAAGGACCGCAAGCTCGTCTCGAAGCTCGGCATCTTCGATGAATACATGCCCGTCGAGTCGCAGCGGCTCGGATGGCTCGAGCGGAAGTTCCCCGAGCGATCGGTCTTCTACTGGCGCCCCGACAAGCAGGAGGTCTACTACAAGGCCGCCGCGATCGTGATCGAGAACATCAAGGAGCTGAACGCCGACCTCACGTACGAGGACCTCGTGCGGCCGCGGCGGGAGATCGTGCTCCCGACGACGCCCTACCGCATGACGCTGAGCTACGATAAATACAGGATCCTCAAGGAGAGCGGCCAGGATATCCTGCGCGGAGAGCGCGTGGAGCTGTCCCAGGCCACTGTGGAGCTGCTCAAGGAGATCGCCGTGACCCGAAGCACGCGCGAGTTCGCGGACTTCATCGAGAAGGGTTCGATCTCCGCGGAGAGCCACGGCGGGATCCGGCGCGAGCTCGAGAACCTCATGGGGAATTTGCAGCCGGAAAAGAGACTCGATCCGGGCCTCACCTATCCGCAGCTCTACCGCGAGCTGGCCGGAGCCCAGATCGACTTCATGGTCATGGCCACCTACTTCCAGGACAATCTTTCGGAACGGTACCGGACCCTGGGCGCGCCCGACATCGGTACCTTCGAGCGGGACCTGGTCAACTTTCTAAAAACCACGGTGACGATCACCCAGCGCGCGCGCCGGCTGCGGGACCTCGAAGGGCGCTGGGCGGCGCTCTACGGCGACGATCCCGACGCCCCGGTGGTCGAGGCCGCCCCGGTGGAGGAAGGGAAATGATGGTTCGCCGCGTGGGTTTCAGTCTCGCCGCCGGCGGCCTGCTTGTCGCAGCCGCCTGCAGCGCGCCCGAGAAGCGCCAGTCGCCGGGCGAGTGGATCCGCGAGAACACGATCATCCTCGAGCAGCTCCGCAGCTACGACGATAAGGAGCGCCGCGAAGGGGTGAACCGATTCCTCCGCCTCGGGCGCGAGCAGGGGATCGAGGTCGTGGCGTTCCTCCTCGACGATCCGAGCCTCAAGGACGACTACCGGATCGAAGTGGTCCTGGCGCGCATCCTCGCCGACTGGAAGGACCCGCGAGCGATCCCTTTCCTCTTGTCCTTCCTGAAGCACCCGGACCGCGGCGCGGTCGGGATCGCCAGGGAAGGGCTCCTCATCTTCGGCGAGGACCCCGCCGTGTTCGCCGGTTTCGGCGAGATGCTGCGCGATGGCGACCCGAAGTCCCGCGAGGTTGCGGCGGGATTCCTTTCGGAGCTCAAGAGTGGGCGCGCGGCGGAGCTGCTCGCCGAACACCGCCGGAGCGAAGGGGAACGGGAGATCCGCGCCCTCTGCGTCTTCGCGCTCCTCGAGACGCGCCACGAGCGCCGCGCGCAGCTCCTGGTCGAGGCCCTGGATGACGCCGACGCCGACATCCGCCAGACCGCCTGGCAGGCGGTCTCGCGCCTCAAGCCGCCCGTGCGCTTCAACCCGCGCGGCGATCCCGCCGAGCGCGAGCGGGCCGTAGGGGAGCTGAAGCGGTGGAGCGCGGGCCGGGCGCGTGCTCGAGGCTGAAGACGACGTTAACCGCGGAGGACGCAGAGGACGCGGAGGCTCGCAGAGGGAGTTTAGAGAATGCGCCAGTCGATTCTTGTCTGTGGGCTTGGCATGATCTCCTTGGTCACGCGAGCGTCGGTTCCCGCCCAGGAGGTTTCCATGCGTCTCGGCGCGATCGGTCTCGACACCTCGCACGCGCCGTCGTTTGCGGCGCTCCTGAACGACCCGAAGAACGCGCACCACGTCGCGGGGGCGAAGATCGTGACCGCCTATCCCGGTGGCAGCTCGGACATTGCCGCCAGCGCGGGCCGGGTGAAGGGCTTCACCGCCGAGATGCGCGACAAGTGGGGAGTCGAGATCCTCGATGATGTCCCATCACTTTGCGCCAGGGTGGACGCGGTCCTCCTCCTCTCGGTCGACGGCAGAGTCCACCTCGAGCAGGTGCGGCCGGTTTTCGCCGCCAAGCGGCCCGTCTTCATCGACAAGCCCCTCGCCGCGAGCGTCGCCGACGCGCGCGAGATCTTCCGTCTCGCCGCCGCGGCGAAAGTCCCCGTCTTCACCGCCTCCGCGCTCCGCTTTTCGCCGGGCATCCTGAAGGCCAAAGGCGATCCAGCGGTGGGGGCGATTCTCGGCTGCGAATCGGTAGGCCCGTGTTCGACCGAGCCGCACCACCCGGATCTCTTCTGGTACGGGATCCACGGAGTGGAGATCCTGTTTGCGCTCATGGGTCCGGGCTGCGAGAGCGTCTCGCGGACAGCGACCGCCGACACCGACCTGGTCGTCGGCAGATGGAGAGACGGCCGCATCGGCAGCTTCCGCGGCATCCGAAAAGGAAGCGCGCCCTTCGCAGCGACGGTCTTCGGCGAGAAGTCCGTGACGCGAGTCGAGCCCGGCGCGGGTCCCCTCTACCAGCCGCTCCTCGAGGAAGTTGTCAAGTTCCTTCGCACCGGGGTCCCCCCGGTAGCGGCCGAGGAGTCGCTCGAGGTCCTGGCCTTCATGGAAGCCGCCGACGCCTCGAAGCGCGAGGGCGGGAAGACGGTAGCGCTCGGCCCGCTCCTCGGAAAGTAGGACCGAGGCTCACTCCATCTTGAAGGTCGACAGCTTCATCCGGCGAGTTCATCCGGCGAGCGGCGCGGACCATCCGGTCGTCATTGCTTGTTCTGCCCCAGCCAGGCTCGCATCGCCCGCGTCACCTTCTCCGCAGCGTCCTGCTGGACGAAGTGCCCGGCCTCGGGAATCGTGACGAGCGTGAGGTCATTCTCGACCCACTCCCACGTGCCGTTCAGAGCCCCCGGCAGGAGCGCGGAGTCTTTGAGGCCGTGGATGAGGAGGACGGGCGCCTTGACCTTGACCACCGGCGACGCATCCTCCTGGTAGGGCTCACGGGGGTAGTTCTGCTTGTAGTAGTTGAGCATCGCCTCGAAGTCCGAGCGGCGGAACGCTTCGATGTACTTGGCGCGGGCCTTCTCCCCCTTCACCCAGAAGCAGAGGCCCTCCGGCGTGAGCTTCTCGTGGGCGCCTTCCCTCTGGAAGTCGCGGGCGTACTGGCTGCTTCGCTGCTGCGCCGGGTTCGTCGCAAGCTCGCGCATCAAGCCACGCGGATGGGGAAGGTTGAGGACGATGAGCCTCTCGGTCATCTCCGGATGCGCCATGGCGAAGGACCAGGCGATGGCGCCGCCCCAGTCGTGGCCGGTGATGACCGCCTTCGTCTCGCCGAGGTGACGGATCACAGCCGCCACGTCCGCGACGAGAAGCTTCCGGTCGTAGCTCGCGGTACCCTTCGGCTTGTCGCTGAGGTTGTAACCCCGGAGGTCAACGGCTACCGCGCGGTGGTCGGCGGAGAGCGCCTCCATCTGCGCCCGCCACGTGTACCAGAAGTCGGGGAACCCGTGGATCAGGATGACGAGCGGGCCCTTGCCAAGGGTGGCGTAGTGGATCTTGACGCCGTCCGAGTCGGCGTATCCGTGCTCGACCCGCTCGTCGATGTCCGTGGGATCGACCGCCGCCATGGCCGCGGCCGGGAGATACAGGCATGTGAGAAGGATGGAGGCGTGGCGCATGGCGATGGCACCTGTTTTCAAAGCCCGTGCGCCGCCCCCGGCGCTCCCGGATATACCGCCTGCTGGAGCCCGCGAATGTAGCCGAGCGCGAAGAGCCGGCCGATCGTCGAGTAGCCCGGCCTCTCGTTCGAGTCGCCCTCCATGGTGGGCACGTGGTCGGGGCGGAGGACGCCGTTGAACCCGATGTCCCGGTAGGCCCTCATGCAGGCCAACATGTCGGTCTTCCCGTCATCGTGGAATGTCTCCTCGAACTTCTCCCGCGAGCCGCGGACGTCGCGGAAGTGGACGAAGAAGATCTTCCTCTGCGCGCCGAATTGGCGGATGGCGGCCGGCAGATCTTCGGTCATGAGGGTGAAGTTGCCCTGGCAGAAGGTGATGCCGTTCACCGGGCTCGGCACGAGGTCGAGGAGCCTCTGGAAGTTCTCGATGCTGCGCATGATCCGGCCCAGGCCGCGGACGGGCGAGAGGGGCGGGTCGTCGGGGTGCATGGCGAGCTGGACGCCCGCCTTCTCGGCGACCGGCACGACCCTCTCGAGGAAGTACTTGAGGCTCTCCCAGAGCCGCTCTTCGGTCACGGCGCCGTGCTCGGTGACCGGAGCCTCCTTGACCTGGGTGATGTCGAAAGCTGTCACGAGGGCTCCGCCGCGGGAAGGGAGCGCCGTCGAAGTGCGAAGCCAGTTGAAGACCGGCATCCACTCGTAGCACCAGACGGGGACGCCGAGCTTCCCCAGGTTGCGGATCAGCTCGCAGACGGTCTCGATCTCCTCGTCGCGGCCGGCGAGGCCGAGCTTGGCTTTCTGGGTGGGCGGCCGCCACTCGAGGACGGAAAGCCTGAAGCCCTCGCTCTCGTAGGCATCCTTGAGGCGCGCCAGCTCATCGTAGCTCCAGGGATGCTTCTCGCGGGTCGCTTCGGGTCTCGGGCCGCCCCAGGTGCCGACGGCGTGCCGGACGCCGCACTGTTTCACGAGCCGCCAGAGGCGGCCGGCCGGCGGCGGGAGAATCTCGGCGATCTCCATCCGAGGCGACTCGGCACGCGGGGCGCGCTCCTCCGCCTCTCGCCCCGAAGCTGGAGCCTCATCGCCGCCGAGCCGCGCGCCGGCCAGGCCGATCGCCGCCGCGCTCGACGCTGCAATGAAACTTCGACGCGAAGCCGTGGGGAGATGATGCGGCATGGTCTTGTCCCTTCTGATCGGTTCTCAACTCCACAGCCGATCCGACGACCGCTCCTTGTCCCACTCGGGCGTGGGCTCGAAGAAGCCGGGCTCGTGGAGGTGGGCGTTGATGGCCTCGTCGTCGAGGGAGATGCCGAGGCCCGGCCCGTCCGGCACGCGGATGAAGCCCTTCTCCACGATGGGCTTCGGCACGCCGGTCACCAGGTCTCCCCACCAAGGGACATCGACCGAGTGGTTCTCGAGGGCGACGAAGTTCTGCGTGGCGGCGGCGCAGTGGACGTTGGCCATGCAGGAGACGGGCGTTCCGGCGAAGTGCATCGCCATTGCCACGCCGTGCTCCTCGGCGTGGTCGCCGATCCGCTTCGTCTCCAGGATCCCGCCGGCCGTCGCCAGGTCGGGGTGGATCAGGTCGACGGCGTGCGCCTCGACGAGCTTCGCGAACTCCTCCTTGAGGTAGATGTCCTCCCCCGTCAGCGTCGGGACGTCGATGGCCTCGGTGATCTGCTTCCACAAATCGGTGAGCTGCCACGGCACCATGTCTTCGAGCCACGCCATCTGGTAGGGCTCGAGGGCCTTCCCGAGGCGGATGCAACTGTTCACGCCGATGTGGCCGAAGTGATCGGCCGCGAGGGGGATCTCGTAGCCGATGGCCTCGCGGACGCGCGCCACGTACTTCACCAGCTCGTCGATTCCCTTCCGCGTGATCTCGATCGCCGTGAAGGGGTGCATCACTTGAGCCACGTCGCCTTGCCCGATGGGCTGGGTGAGGGTCCCGGGGATCCCGCGGAGAAGCCGAACGCCGAGGTCCATCTTCAGGAACGTGAACCCCATCTTCGCTCGCTCGGCCATTCGCCGCGCCATGGTCTCGGCATCTGGGGACATATCGGTGTCGCAGTAGATCCGGATCCGGTCGCGGAACTTCCCGCCGAGCATCTGGTAGACCGGGACGCCGTAGGCCTTCCCCGCGAGGTCCCAGAGCGCCATCTCCACGCCCGAGACGCCGCCGCCCTGCCGTCCGTGGTGGCCGAACTGCTTCACCTTCTTGAAGAGCCGCTCGACGTCGCAGGGGTTATCGCCGAGGAGGCGGCTCTTCAGAAAGAGCGCGTAGTTCTTGCTCGCCCCGTCGCGGACCTCACCGAGGCCGACGAGCCCCTGGTTCGTGTCGATCCGGATGATCGGGCAGACCATGGGGCACTTCACGGTCGCGATACGCATGTCGGTGATGCGAAGCCCGGAAGGCGCCGAGCGGCGGTTCACCTCCTCGGCGATGAGGGGTAATTCGCCGCAGCCCGAGGCGAGGAGACCCGCGGCTGCCGTCGCGGCCCCCTTCAGGAACGTCCGCCTGCCGATCCCCTGCCCTCGTCTGAACCGCTCGCTCATGGCTTGGCCCTCCTCGCGGTACTCCCGCCGCCGGCGCCTCAGATCCTTCGATGCAGATCGATCGCCTTTCTCACCGACTTGAGTTCCCGCACGGAGCGCATCGTCTTTCGCTCGCGCTCGTCGAGGTCCCTAGCGACCTTCAAGACCTCCTCAGCCCGCTCCGCCGGCACGACGACGACGCCGTCGCCGTCGCCTGCGAGGATGTCCCCCGGCCGCACTTCGACGCCGCCGCAGACCACGGGTTCGCCCTTCGAGACCGTGACGTAGCGGCCGACGGATGTCGAAGGCACCGCACCGCGCGCGTAGACGGTGAAGCCGAGCCCTTCCAGCTCCTCGACGTCGCGAACGCCGGCATCGAGGACCGCGCCCGCGAGGCCGCGTTCGACGCAGCCCGTGCCCATGATGCCGCCGATGGCCGCGACGTCGGCGCCGCCGGGGCCCTCCATGACAAGCACGAGGACGCTCCCCGGCGCGGCCTCGTCGATCGCTTCGAGGGCCAGGGTCGGCGGGACCTTCTCGCCGGCCGTCGCCGGCCTCGCGAGGGCCGTCACGGCGCGCCCGCAGAGCCGCCCCGAGGTCATCCGCCGGATCTCATGGGAGAGGAAGCCCCGCTTCCCGGTCACCTGGTCCACGGCGTCGGAGAGCGAGGCGGCGGCCAGCTCACCGAGGGCCGCGACGAGCGGATCGCGTGAAGCGCTTGCGGGTCCGCCGGCGCAGCCCACTGAAGCGGCGAAGGCGATGGAGAGGTAAGCGCTCCGAACGATGCAGCTCACTTCATTTCTCCTTCTTCTCCTGATTCTTCTCCTGGGGCTTCGATCCCCGGTCCTTGCTTCGCGCGGCCTTGCGCGCCTCAAGTTCCTTCATCAGCTCCGGCGTCGGGCTCGGGTAGAGGTCGCTGGCCGGATACTTGCCCGTACGCATCTTCTCCCGGATGAATTCTTCCTTCGCGACGGTCGCCTCGGCCTTCTCGATGACCGGATCGACGAGGTGGGGGGGGATGACGAGAATCCCCTCGGCGTCGCCGAGGACCGCATCGCCGGGGAGGACCGTGATCCCGCCGATCCGGATCGGCTCGCCCCATTCGACGCCGACCTGATCCTCCATGGCAGAGGCGTGCGTGCCGCGGACGTAGCAGGGGATGGGCATCTGGCGGATCTCGTCGAAGTCGCGGATGCCGCCGTCGGCCACGATGGCCGCGGCGCCGCGCTCCTGGATCGCGAGCGCGGTGATGTCGCCGACGAAGGTCGAGCGCTCCACCATGCCTCCCAGCTCGACGCAGACGAGGTCGCCGCGCTCGAGGATATCGCCCGCCCGGATGTTGAATGCGGGATTCCAGCCGCCGTTCCGGGCAAGCTCCCTCGTCGCTTCGACGAGGTCGGGCCGCACCGGGAGATACCGCATCGTGACGGCCCGCCCCGTGACCTTCCTGCCCGGCTGAGTGAGGATGAAGCCGCCCTCGAAGCAGCGCTTGTAGCCGAGTCCCTGAAGAGCGCCCCAGCAGGCCTCGAGGGGTAGCCGCTTGAGCTTCTCGAGCTGGGAGTCGGTGACCCGCGGCCGCTTCGGCGCGAGGAGATCGACCACGGTCGAGGGCGAGCCGGGAGAACTTTGAGGAGCGCTCGTGGAGGAGAGTGGAGCCGGCGCGACGAGAGGGCTCGTGGCTTGCGGTGAGGTTGCAGCACAGCCGAGGACGCCCGCGACGGCGATCCCGAGGGCGATCGCAAGGAGCCGGCGATTCATCTGGGTGAAAACTGTGCCGCTTCGCCGCATTGGATCGGGCGATACCTTACCCCACCACGCCGCGGGGCGTCTACCCCATGACCCGGCTCCTCCGACCGTTTGCTCCTGCGCACTGATATCCTCTCTCAGTTCCCTGCAATCCGATGAGAAGCGCCTCGCGATTTCTCTGACCCAGAAGATGCCGATCACCAGGTCCATTACTTTGAAGACGACGGTGCCCATCCGGTTATCTCCTCACGGCCTCGCCCGGGCTGCTTCCTCGATCTTCTTCGCGACGCCGGGGAGCGTGCGGGCGTCCGGGTGGGCCTCGAAGTAGTCCTCGAGCGCTTTCGCCGCCTCCGTCTCCCTGCCCAGGCTCCTCAAAGAACGGCTGAGCGCGGCGGCGCCCGTTCCCGCGAGGATCGGGTCCTTGATCTCTCGGGCGGCGCGGGCCAGCTCCTTCGCTGCCTTCACGGGGTCCGAACCGCGAAAGCTCTTCGTCTCTGGGTCGAAGCGGTCGTAGCTGAGGGAGATCCCCAGCGCCAACCGGGCGTACGGGGCTGCAGGGCTTTCGGGGTACTCGTAGATCAACTTCTCGATGTGAGCGCGTCCGTCCGGGGCCGCGTCGTCGCCTCCCAGGAAGAGGAACCAGGCCGCATCGCTCTCCATGAGGAGCTTCGCGGCGCGGCGGTCGGACTCGCGCTCGGGCGGCTTCACGTCGAACGAGACCGGCTTCGAGGCCGCGCGCCCGTTCCCTTCGATTGCGTACTCGGCGCGCACGCGATAGGTTCCGGGGCGGTCGAGAAGCCATCCGTCGCTCCCGATGTAGATCGGGAGCCACGCCGTGAGCCGCCCTTGTGGAGGAAGCGGCCGCGGCGGCTTGCCCCGAGCGTCGCGCTGGACGGGGGTCGAGTAACGGACCTCCCTTTCATCGCCGGGGCGGAGGATCCAGACCTCGAGGATCTCGTACTCGGGACTCAGGAGGTCCCGGAGCATGATGTCTTTCTCTCCACGGTTCTCCAGAGAGACGACAAGGACGGCCGGCTCGCCGAGAAGAAGGCTCGGACGCGGGACTGCGATCTCGAGGAAGCACGGAAGCTCGCCGGGAGATCCCCGACGGCTGTCTCCGAAGGCGGAGGCGGCCGCGACGCCGGGAGCAGGCCCCGCACAACCAAAAACAATGCTTAAAAACCCGATGGAGACTGCCGGGATGCATCTGCAGCCCATCGGAGCACCTCACTGCCCCGGCGGCGGGTTCGGCGGCTGGCTGGGAGGCGAGGCCTGGAGCTTCCGCCGGACATTTTCGATCCCCTGCCGCGTCGTTTCGTCCTTATCCAGTTTCTGGATCGCGCGGCGGCGCACATCGGAGGCCTTGCCCTTCTGCCCCCCCTCATCCAGCGCGTCCGCGAGTCGGCTCGCCGTCCGGAGCAATGAGAGCTTGGGGAGGTCGGTGTCGAGGAGCCCGTTCAGGAGATCCTCCGCCTCTCCCAACCGGGGGCCCGGCTTCGAGCGTTGCCGCGGCTCGATCGTGGGATCGAGCGCCGCCTGGCCCAGGGCGAGCCTCGCCGCGGGCGCGCAGGCGGCCCGTGGAAGCTCGCGGGCGATCGTCCGCAGGCTCGCGGACGCCTTCTCGAGGTGGTCCGCGCCGTCGAGGAGGAGATAGAGCCCCTCCTCGTGGCCGAGGAGGCTTCGGGCACGCCGGTCCGCCTCGGTCGCGGGCTCGCGGACCTCGATCTCGATGGATGGCGCTTCGATCCGCGCCTCTATCTCGTCCGCCCCCGCAGGTCCGACCGGCCCTGCGGGGAAATCGGCGCGGACGCGGTAGATGCCCGGCTCGTTGAACATCCAGCCCTCGGCTCCGAAGAAGAGCTTCACTTCTTCGTGGGTCGATTCGCCGGGAGGGAGTGTACGCGTGCGCCGGCCGCGCCCTTCCGCCAGGATCGCAGGCCGGAAGGGAACATGGCCTCCGCCGCCCGGCGGGGCGATCTCGACGTTGAGGAAGCGGAACTCGGGTCTGAGGAGGTCGAGCGTCTCCACGGGAGTCGTCCCGGCGTTGCGAAGGCCGACCGTGAGGACGACCGGCTCGCCAGCGAGGTATGCGCGCTTGGGAGCCGCGAGCGAAAGTCGCAGCGGATGGTCCGCGGCGGCCAACCGACGCGGGCCGCTGTTCGCCGACGCGGAACGGACGGCTGCTTCGCGGGCGATCGCCACGCCGCGGCGTAATTGGGGCGCGCGCGCGGCGTCGACGACCTGGAAGGACTCTTCCGGGCTCGCGCGGTGGCGGCGGAGGTGCTCCTCCGTGACGAGGCCGAAGCCGAGGCCGCCGCTGCCGGGCCTGACGAGCGAGCGCGGCGCCGAGCGAAGATGGTCGCGGCTCTGCGGGCTGAGCGACCAGCGGACGCTGTCGGTGAGGCTGTAGCTTTCGATCGTGGCGTCGCGATGGAAGCTCGTCCCTTCCCAGTCGGGATGGTGGAGATTGAAGCAATGGGCCAGCTCGTGCGCGGCCGTGAGTAGCATCTCCGGCCCGGCGCCGCCGGGGAGCCCCTCGTGGGCCCCCGCGAAGATCGCGCAGCCCTCGCGCGGGATATCGTTTCGGTCCGTAGAGCCGAAATCGAACATGATCCCGAGCGTGTCCGGGTCGCCGGCGTCGCGCGTCGCCACGAGCACGTAGAGCTTCCAGGCGCCCGGGGGGGCCGGGATCGACTGAAACGACGTCATGAGTGCGTGGAGGTCGGCCAGACGCAGGTTCTCGCGCCGCGGGAGGTCGGCTTGATCGTGGCGCACCTCCATGCGGATGTCGGCGGGGGCGTAGATGGAGCCGAGGGAGACGTTGACGCCGCGCAGCACCTGGGCTTCCGAGAGGCGCGGCGTCCCCTCCATGTGGTCCACCTCCACGAGAACGAACTGCGGCCCGGGGGGCGGCGGGGGCTCGGGGGGAGGACCGCCGGTCGACCGGCACGAGGTTCCGGCGTTCGCACCGAGGAGGAGGAGTAAGGCCGAGGCCAACGCGCGAGACGAGCCACGGATCACCATGGGAACCACCCTCTCAAGAATGCGGGAAATGCACGGCGCGCCGCAGCGTCTTTTCTCGGTGTCCTCGCCGCGCGCCGGAGGGATAGGATCGGCAACGACCCACCCGCTTGCAAGGGCAAACTGGGGGACGCATGTACGTAACTGCGCCTTCGCCGATTTCCCAAGCGACGAGGAATGACCGCAGAGGATCGCGGAGGAGCCGAATCACCCCCTCTGCGTAACTCTGCGTCCTCGGCGGTGAACCGCTTCTTTGGCTCACGTAGAAGTGGGAGGTTCGCGGTTACGTTCTTGCACCTCTCGGGCCGCGAACCCCGTGGTAAGAAGTCCCTTTGATTCCGAGGATAGAACCTCTAAGCTGTAACCGCTCATGGAACGACGAAGGTTTCGGCGCTGTCCTCCACTCATCCTTTGCGTAACCGCTGGTTTCCTCGTATTAGGGCTCCCTGCCGCGGAGGGGGCCCAGGAGCCGGCCGCCGAGGCTCGAACTCCGCTTCCAGACGGCGTGACTCCTCAGATCACACTCGCCATCGAGCGAGGGCTCGGCTATCTGGTCGACAAGCAAGGCGAGGACGGCTCGTGGCTGGCGGTGGATGACAGCTACCCCGTGGCCATGACCGCGCTCGCGGGCATCGCGCTCCTCTCAAGCGGCAGCACGATCACAACCGGCCCCCACGCCCGCTCGATCCGCCGGGCGGCGGACTTTCTGATGCAACCCGACGTCCAGGATCGCGACGGGCTCTTCACCGACGGAGAGCGGCGGCCGATGTTCGGGCATGCCTTCACGATGGTCTTCCTCGGGCAGATCCTCGGGCAGGAGGACTCCCTCGAGCGCCGCGGTCAGATCCAGGCGAAGCTGCGGCGGGCCGTCGACCTCACCGTCCGCGCCCAGACCGCCGAGGGGGGGTGGTACTACGAACCGAACGACGAAGAGAACGAAGGGACGCTCACCGTAACTCAGCTCCAGGGACTCCGAGCCTGCCGCGACGCCGGCGTCCACGTTCCCAAGGCGGTCGTCGACAAGGCGGTTCGATTCATCGAGGAGTCGGCCAACTCGGACGGCAGCGTGCGCTACCAGTCGAGCCGCGGCTGGTCGGACTGGCGCGAAGGAGTCACTTGCGCCTCGGTCGTGGCGCTCTGGAGCGCCGGGAAGTACGAGGACCCTCTTCTGCGGAGGATCGTCGGCTTCATCGACAAGAACATTCAGGGATCGTGGGGCGGGTACGGGCGCGGTCGCAGCAGCCACACGACCTACATCCAGTTCTATCTCGGCCAGGCGAAGTTCCTCCTCGGCGGAGAGCGATGGACGAAGTTCTATCGTGACGAGAGCCGGATCCTCCTGCGTTTCCAGCAGCCCGACGGAAGCTGGATCGCGCCTGAAGAGCAGCGACAGCACGGCGTCGGCGAAGTCTACGGGACTTCGGTGGCGCTCATCATCCTGCAGCTTCCGTTCAACCGGCTGCCGATCTTCCAGAGATGAGACCGAAAATGAATACCCCGGCGGCGGATCGTGCAGTGCCGCCGCCGAAGGGGCCCCCGGAGATCCCGGCGGCGATTCCCCCCGAGAGCCTGCCGGAAAGCCTCAAGCGGGTCGACGCCCTCGCCTCGCGGGCGCGGGCAGTGCGAGCGGAGATCGCCAAGACGATCGTTGGCCAGGAGCGTGTCGTCGAGGAGATCCTCATCGCGTTTCTCGCCGGCGGCCACGTGCTGCTTGAGGGGGTGCCGGGGCTCGCCAAGACGCTCCTCGTGAGCACCGTCGCGCGCGTGACGTCGCTCACCTTCAACCGCATCCAGTTCACGCCTGACCTCATGCCGGCCGACATCACCGGCACGCAGGTGATCCAGGTCTCTCCCACGACCGGCGAGCGCAGCCTCGCGTTCCGTCCCGGGCCGATCTTCGCGGGGGTCGTGCTGGCCGACGAGATCAACCGCACGCCCCCGAAGACGCAGGCCGCCCTCCTCGAGGCGATGCAGGAGCGGCAGGTGACGGCGGGGGGCGTGAAGCATTCCCTCCCGGCGCCGTTCTTCGTCCTCGCGACGCAGAACCCGATCGAGCAGGAAGGGACGTACCCGCTCCCCGAAGCGCAGCGCGACCGCTTCCTCCTCCACATCGTCGTCGACTACCCTGGCTTCGATGAGGAGCGGAAGATCGTGCTCCGCACGACGGGCGGCACGCTCGGAACGCCGAAGCCGATCCTCTCCGGCGAGGAAATCCTCGCCCTCCAGCGGATCGTGCGCGCTCTGCCGATATCGGACCACCTGACGCGCACCGCGGCCGATTTCGCCCGCCGCTCCCGGCCCGTGGAAGCCAATGCGGCCGCCGAGGTGAAGCGCTGGGTGGGCTGGGGGGCCGGTCCGCGCGCAGCTCAGGCGCTGATCCTCGCCGCAAAGGCGCGCGCGCTCCTCCAGGGGCGCTTCGCCGTGACGCGGGCCGACCTGCGGGCGATCGCTCTGCCCGCTCTGCGCCATCGGCTCGTGCCGAACTTTCGCGCCGATGCGGAGGGCATCGAAGCCGACGAGCTGGTGAACTTCATCCTCGGCGCCCACCCGGGGATGCTCGCCGCGGCCGGAGCCGCGAAGGACCGGCTCACGCAGAGACTCCTCCGGATGTAAGTGCGCTCCGATGAAACCCCGCGGCGGCCATCTACACGTTCTCCTCCTTGCCGCGGGCTGCACCGCCGCCGCGGCAGGATGGACGGGCGGATGCCCGGCGCAGGAAGGCGGGAAGGCCGAGAAGAAAGGTCCGCCGCCGCGTCGAGCGCCCGCTCCGGTCGATCCTCACGCCGCGCTGCTCGGCAAGCTCTCGAAGGACACGCTCGATGCAGCCATAAAGGACAGCAAGAAGGATGCGGCCCTCACCGTCCAAGTGGAGGTGGCCCGCGATGCGTACCGGTACTTTCTGGCGGAGGGCTTCCAGCAGCTCGTAAAGCGCGGAGTGAAAGGGCCGGACCTCTGGAAGAGCGTCGCCGCGCTCGACAAGAAATCGAAGGCTCACGAAGGGAAGGTGCTCGTCCGGTTCAAGCTAACCGGCGGCCCCAACCTTTTCCTGCGCGACGGCCTCAAGAACATGGTCGCCCTGCGGTCGAAAGCGCTGAAGGGCACCGCGAGCCTCGATCCGACCCCGAAGCTCGAGTTCGATTCCTGGCAGGTCATGGAGTATGCACCGGTCGCCTCGCGAAAGCTCTCGCTCGCTCGTTTCTCAACGCTGAGCGTCGATCTCATCGTCGCCCTGAAGCACAAGCGGCAAGAGCCGCTCGAGCTCGTGATCGCGGGGATCGCGAAACAAGTGCCCTCAGCCGACCGCCACGACAGCCTGAATCTTCAGTTGAAGCAGATCTCCTGCAAGAACTGGGGGAGCCTACTCCTCCCCGCTGTGCCGTTCAGCTTCAACCCCCCAAGCTGGGAGCCGCCCGAGATGGCGAAGGAAGTCCAGGAGCTGCTCGGCAAGCTCGAGGCGGGGAAGTGATCTCACTCGATGATCTTGTGGTGCCTTCCCATCCAGTACGGCAGTAAGTAGATCGTCGGGTCGCCCTCGCCCTGGTCGTTTCCGCCGTCGAGCTGGCGCGGCTCGGCGTCCCAGTTGTTGATCGCGCGCTCGGGGAACGGGAGCGGCTTGAGGAGGCGGCGGACGCCGCGCTTCTCAAGCTCCGGATCGAACTTGAGATCGGCGCGGTGCGAGTTCGTCACGCGCCAGCGGATGAGGTCGAGCGGGATCTCGCGCAGGGTCTCGACGGCGGCCTCGACGTCGCACGGCCGGCCGGTGAGGGCGCCGTAGATGAAGTTCCAGAGGGGATTGGCCTCGATGCGCTCGAGGCCCCATGTGCGCTCGAGGCTCGCGAGGTACAAAGTCCGCAGGCCCGGGTCCTTCTCCAGCATGAGGAGCGGGTAGCAGGCGAGGAAAAGGAGCTGGTCGTCGTGGCTCACGCCGCCGGGGACCTTGGCTTCGAGCGTGTTGATCGCGTAGCGGTGCTTCTCGATCAGCTCGCGGTAGGCGCGCTCGTAGCGCTCCTCCCCCGTCAGGTGGATCGCGACGCGCAGGTGGGAAAGGATCTCGAGCGAGTTGAGCCCGCGCTCCTCCCACCACTTCGGGTCGTCGTTCAGCTTCTCGGGAGCCCAGACGCCCCATGTCGTCGGCTTGCCGTCGAGGTCGACGAGGTGGAGGCCGTGGTCGAGGATGTGGTCGGTCACGCGCTTACAGGTCGCGCGCACGCGGGCTTTCTCCTCCTCGCTCGCCGCCAGCTCGTGGAAGACGTACCAGCCGAAGTAGTGGCCGTCGATCTCGTCCGACGACGTGTCCCCCTTCCAGATCCACTCCTTCTCGACGGGCGATGGGTTCCACTCGGGGTTGGCGCGCAGGCGCTCGTACTCCGGCTCTCCCCGGCGGCAGACCGCCCGCGCGGGGAAGCCGGGGATTCCGGTGAGGCTCTCGAGGCGGAGCAGCGCCTCCATCGAACGCGAGGCCTGCGCCTGCGCGTGGGCCGCCTTCGTCGCGGCGAAGCGGAGGGACTGCGCGGCGATGTAGAGAGCGGTCCAGAGGCCGTCGTTGTCGCTGATCTCCTGCCGGGCGCCCTCGACGACGCCCGGAGCAGGGAGAATCATGACGGTGACGTAGCCGTGGCGGTAAAACCGCTTCGGGATAGTCTCCTGGAAAGCCTTGGCCTTCTCTTCAAGCGTGAGGGTGCGCGGATAGATGTGCGTGAGCCCCTTCGCCGTCCCGACCCAGACGGAGCCGTCCGGGTCGGCCGCGAGCGCCGTCACACGGTCGTCGGGGAGCCAGCGCTTGCCGGCGAAGTAGCGGAAGCGTCCTCCGTGAGCCTGCACGAGCCCGCGAGGGCCGCCGAGCCAGGTCGTCAAGCTCCCATCGGGCGCCTTTGCGGCCGCGGCATGCGTCAAATCGAGGATTGGGAGGCCTTCCGCTCCCGCGACGCTTCGCCATCCGCGCATCCCGTCGCCGATCGTGAATCCGCGGTCGGTCGTGACGAGGAAGTGGGCCGCATCGAGGCGCAGGAGGGCGCGCGTGTCGCCGCTCGGGAGCCCCTCGGGCCGGACCTCGAGCGGCAACCAGTACTTTCGCTTCCCGGTGAGGGCGAAGAGGCCGCTCTCCGAGGCGACAAGGGCATCCTCGGGCCCGCGGGGCAGGATCGACCGCGGGTTTTTCATGTCATCGGGATCGATCGAGTGGACGAGCGCCCATTTTCCGGAGCGGCGGAAGGCTCCCTCCCTTGAAAGCGCCCACGGCGTCCCGTCGGGCTCTTCGGCGAAGGCGATGACGCCGCGCGGACTCCCAACTTCGAGGCGCCACTTCCCCTCGGTGAGAGTCCAGACGCCGTCGGGGGCGCCGGCGAACATGTAGAAGTCGCGCGAGGGGGAGAAAAGCTCGCCTACCCCCGCAGGACCCTCCGCATCCGCCGGGGATCCACGGCCCAATCTCTCGGTGGGCTGCACACGGGACTCAGGACGACCCGTCGAATAGAACCCACGCAGATACGTTCCAGCGATGGCCTTCACCTCCTCGCCGGAACCGTCTGGCCCTACGTTCATGAATATGCGTACGAACTCGAAATGGCTGCCCGTGGGGAGAGGGACCGTTTCGGACGGCGCGGCCGAAAGCGGCGGCGCGAACGATAGAAAGAGAATCAAGAGCAAGCGCCCGGTTGATTCGAACGATCGAGACCGCAAACCCACCGCCATCAAAGCTCCTTCTTGCATTGCCGCCCGGGGAAAGCTACTTTCCGTTCGAACCGAGGTCCAACCGTCCCGACGGACACAATACAGAAGAGGAAGAAGCGATGTCGACCCCCAAGACTGCCAGCGAATGCCTGGATCGGCGCGGTTTCCTTTCCAGAGTGTCGAAGATCGCCGCTTCGACGGCCGCCGGGACGCTCCTGATGCGCGCCGCGGCCGCGGCCGACCGCGACTTCAGCGGGCAAAACCCGGTTCGCTACCCCGATCCGGACATCGTCGTCCTCGACAAGCGGTTCGAGAAGTACAAGATCGGCAACACGCCGATCCTGAGGCTCCACACGGGCACGCTGTGGGCCGAGGGGCCGGCCTGGAGCGGCGTCGGCCGCTTCCTCCTCTGGAGCGACATCCCGAGGGACTTGCAGCTCCGCTGGATCGAGGATGACGGCCGCGTGAGCACGTTCCGCAGTCCCGCGGGTAACTCGAACGGCAACACGTTCGACTTCCAGGGCCGCCAGATCGCTTGCGAGCACGGCACGCGGCGCGTGGTCCGGTACGAGCACTCGGGGAAGGCCACGGTGCTCGCCTCGGAATGGCAGGGGAAGCCCCTCAACGCTCCGAACGACGCCGTCGTCCACCCCGACGGCGGCATATGGTTCACGGACCCCGGCTACGGGAGCATGGGCCACTACGAAGGGCAGAAGGGCGACCTCGCGATCAAGGAGGCCGTCTACCGCATCGACCCGGCTACGGGGAAGCTGGACCTCGTGACCGACGAGCTGCACAAGCCGAACGGCCTCTGCTTTTCCCCCGACTACAAGAAGCTCTACGTCGCCGACACGGGCGGCCCCGCTCCCCGAGGGATCCGCGTCTGGGACGTCGTCGACGCGACGGAGCTCGCGCGGGGCCGGACCTTCTGCTCGATGGAGATCGACGGCCTCGCCGGGGTCGCCGACGGCATCCGCGCCGACGTCGACGGGAACATCTGGGCGAGCGCCGGCTGGGTGGGGCCGGGCTACGACGGCGTTCACATCTTCGCGCCCGATGGCCAGCGGATCGGCCAGATCCGCCTCCCCGAGATCTGCTCGAACGTCTGCTTCGGCGGCCCCAAGCGCAACCGGCTCTTCATGACGGCAAGCCAGTCGCTCTACGCGGTCTACGTGGAGACCCAGGGGGCGCACATCACGTAGGAAGAAGAGAATGCAACCGCAGAGGACGCAGAGTATCGCAGAGGGGCCTTTCTGTCTTGTAACGCGCGGGCTTGGCTACTATCCTCTGCCCAGTTCGATGGCCGACAGGATTCGTTTTCGCCCAGCGCTGGTCGTTCTTGCTTATGCGGCCGCTTTTCTTTGCGGGCCGCTTCATGAGTTCTTCCTCGAGGAAGGTCCATGCGCGAGTTGCGTGGAGGAGGTGGAAGCCGGTCCTTGGCTCGCCTCGGATTGCCGCGCTTCGGGCCCCTGCGAGGATCCAAACCACCATCACCACGCTCCGCGTCACGCTCACGACGATTGCCTCGTGTGCCGCGCGGCCCGCGAGACGGCTCTGGTCGCGGCTTCGTTCGGCTCGCGGGTCATCGTCGCGCCCGTTGAGGGCTCGGCGCCGGCCTCCGCGGAGACGCTCCGCGAGTCTTTTCTCCGCGGGCGGCCGTCGCCCCGCGCCCCTCCATCCGTTTCCTGATTTCGTAGCCGGTTCGTCGTCTTGGTCGCGAACCGCGCCCCGAATCCACTCGCTTTGAAAGGCTTCCAGGGCCTTCGAGCGGGGCGCGGAGGCTCCTGGAATCAGGAAAGAACCCATGCATCGAGAACAGAATGCCCCTTCATGGCCTCGAACGACCGTGCTCGGGCTTCCGATATCGTTTCTTTGCAATCTGGTGGGCACCGTCGCCGGCACTGTGGCCGGCACGGCGGCACCGTGCGCGGCCGCCGAAGAGGATCCGTTGACCAAGGCGCTCCGTGAGCTGGCGGCCGAGCCCTCGGCCGGTTCGACCGAGGTGCCGCGGCAAGCCGCGCCGGGCCGATCCTCGGTCCAGGTGGGTGCGGCGACGCTGCGGCTCATCGACCTTTCCCTCGATGGACTCTTCGCCGCCGGGACCTCGACGGAGGACGACGAGTCGCTCCAGAGCCTCCAGGGCGGCGGCCACGACCCGCGCAAGCGTGGATTCACCGTCCAGAACGTGGAGCTGTCGTTTGTCGGTGCCGTCGACCCTTACCTCACAGGCGAGGTCCACATCATCTACTTCATTGAACCGCTAGACGGCGGGTCGGTGATGGAGCTGGAGGAGGCCTTCGTCACGACGCAGGCGCTCCCGTTTGGGTTCCAGCTCGAGGCGGGCCACTTCTTCACGGAGTTCGGCCGGATCAACGCTCAGCATCCGCACGCGTGGGACTGGCAGGACCAGCCCGTCATCAACACCCGACTCTTCGGCCCCGACGGAATGCGCGGTCCAGGAGCCCGGCTCGGCTGGCTGAGCCCGCTGCCGTGGTTCTCGGTCGTCCACGCGGGTCTCCAGAACGCTTCGGGGGAGACGATGGCGAGCTTCTTCTCGAGCGGGGAGTTGGCCGAGGAGCGCCCATTCGGCGCCCGCCCATTCGTGGATGGCGAAGTTCATGACCTCGGGGACCTCGCCTACCTTCTCCGCTGGGAAAACGGGTTCGACTTGACGCCCGAGGTGAGCACGAAGGCGGGCCTCTCCTTCCTTTATGGCCCCAACTTCACAGGCGATGAGGGGGATACCCACATCTACGGCGCGGACGTCGTCGTCAAGTGGCGGCCGCTCTCGAACGATCACGGCTGGCCCTTCGTCATCTGGCAGAGCGAGATCATGCGGCGCGACCTGCGGGCGGCCGAGGCCCTCGACCCGGGTGCCGACCCCGTCGATCCCGCCGACGACACGTTCTTCGCCGCCCACACCTTCCACGATTGGGGCCTCTACACGCAGCTCCTCTGGGGATTCGAGCGCGGCTGGGCGACCGGCCTTCGCTACGAGTTCGCCGCGAGCGAGGAGCTCTCCGCAAGCGAGATGGAGACCGAGCCCTTCCGCAACGATCGCCATCGGATCTCGCCGCTCCTCGTCTGGCATCCGACGGAGTTCTCTCGGCTGCGATTCCAGTACAACTACGACCACGCCCGGCACCTCCACGCCGATGAGGCCCACTCGTTCTGGGTGGGCATCGAAGTCCTCATCGGCTCGCACCCAGCCCATGCGTACTGAAGCGGGAGCAAAGGAGATGAACTCATGAAATCGACCCTCGAACGAACAGCGATGCTTCTCGCGCTGGCCGCCGGAGCGTTCGGCCTTGCGGCGGAAACTGCCGCGCCGCTCAAGGTCTGCGCGACGGTCCCCGACCTCGGACAGCTCGCCCAGGAGGTGGGCGGAGAGGAAGTCTCCGTCGTCGTCTTCGCCCGCGGCGTGCAGGACCCGCACTTCCTCGAGGCCCGGCCGAGCTTCATCAAGGAGCTTTCGCGCGCCGACCTCTTCATCGCCGTCGGTCTAGAACTTGAGCAAGGTTGGGCCCCCAACCTCGTTCAAGGGGCGCGGAACGCGCGCGTCCTTCTCGGTGCGGCCGGGTATCTCGACGCGTCGTCGGCCATCACCCCGCTCGACGCGCCGGCGGGGATCGTCGACCGGTCGCTGGGGGACGTGCACCCGTTCGGCAATCCGCACTACCTCCTCGACCCCCTCGCCGGCCTGCAGGTGGCTCGAGCCATCCGCAACCGCCTCCAGCAGCTTCGCCCCGAGAGAAAAGACTACTTCTCATCTCGCTTCGACGACTTCTCGAGCCGCCTCGGAGCCGCCCTCGTCGGCGAGAAGCTCGCGGGCCTCTACGACGTTGAGAAGCTCGCGCCCCTCGCCGAGCGGGGCAAGCTCATCGAGTTCCTCCGCGGAGAGAAACAAGAGACCCTTCTCGGCGGCTGGATCGGGCGGCTCGAGCGCACGCGCGGGGCGCCGCTCGTGGCCGACCACAACCTCTGGCCGTACTTCGCGCGGCGATTCGGGCTGCGCGTCGTCGGATCGCTCGAACCGAAGCCGGGGATCGCCCCCACGACCCGCCACCTCGGGGACCTGGCGAAGCTCATGAAGGTCGAGAAGGTCCGCGCCATCCTCACGGTCCCGTACTTCAACGTGCGGCACGCGCGCGTCGTGGCCGGCGAGACGGGCTCCGCGATCCTCGAGATGGCCCACCAGTGTGGGGGGAGGCCGGGCACCGACTCCTATCTCGCACTGATCGAGCACAACGTGGCCGAAGTTGAAAGGGCGCTCCGGTGATGAAGGAGTACTCGACCGCCGGCGGGGCCGGCGACCGGCACGAAGTCGGCGCTGCTGCCGAGAGGGACCCCCTCGTCGAAATGAGGGGGCTCCGGCTCGGCTACGGCCGGCGCACCGTGCTTGAGGAGGTGAACCTCACCGTCCGCGGGGGAGAGTTCTGGGCCTTCCTGGGCCCCAACGGCGAAGGGAAGACGACGCTCGTCAAGGCGATCCTCGGCGCCCTCAGGCCCTCGGAGGGGACGATCGGGCTCGCCGCCGAGTTCTCGGTCGCTCGCCGGATCGGCTTCGTTCCGCAGCGCTGCGAAGTGAAGCGGACGCTGCCCATGACGGTCGGCGACTTCGTCCTCCTCGGACTCGTCGGGATGAAGCTCCACCCAAGGGAGGAAGCGGAGAGCCTCGCCTGGGCGCTCGATACGGTCGGACTCTCGGAGCGGGCGCGGGAGGACTACTGGTCGCTATCCGGCGGCCAGAGGCAGCGGGCCCTTGTCGCCCGCGCGCTCGTGCGCCGTCCGCCCCTCCTCATCCTCGATGAGCCGACGAGCGGTCTGGACATCGCCGCGGAGGAGGCCCTCCTCGGCCTCCTCGCGCGCCTCCACCGCGAGGAGGCGATCACGCTCATTCTCGTGACGCACGACGTCTCGTTCGCCGCGCGGCTGGCGACGCACGCGGCGCTTTTCCGCGGTGGGAGCGTCATCGCCGGCCGCGTGGAGGAAGTCTTGACGCAATCCCGCCTCGGGGAGGTCTACGGCGTCGACGTGGCGGTCGAGGCGGACGGTGACGGCCGGCCGTTCGTTCGCGTGAAGGGGAACGGGAGATTGCAGTGATCAAGAGCTTCATCGAATCTTGGGACCTCTTTGGGGGCACCTACATCGCTGGATGGGCGATGGCAGTGACGCTCTCCCTCGCCGGCGTCCTCGTCGTGGCCAGAGACCAGATCTTCATCGGCGCCGCACTGGCGGAGGCGTCGACGCTCGGGATCGCGATCGGCCTCTGGCTGGGCTCGCAGCCGACCCTCTTCGGCTGGAGCGAGTCGGAACCGTTCATCGTGTCGCTCGCCTGCGGCTTCTCGGTCCTGGCCGCGCTCTTGACGAGGCTGGGGACGCGAAGGGGCGGGAGCTTCGAAGCGGTGACGGGCTGGATCTTTCTCTTCGGGGGGAGCGTGTCGATCCTCCTGGTCTATCACACGCCGCACGGACTCGAGGAGGTCCACAGGCTCCTTTCGACGAGCATCATCGGCGCCTCCACTACGGAAGCGTGGCTGCACGCCATCGTCGCCGCCGTCCTGGCCGCCGCGATCTTCCCCCTGCGCCGGAGGCTCCTCCTCGTTGTGATGGACGAAGAGATGGCCCAGGCCGTCGGGATGAGGATCGGCGTTTGGAATCTCGGGATCTCCGTCTCGATCGCTCTGGTCGTGAGCCTCTGCCTCCGCGGGTCGGGGCTCCCCTACACGTTCGGCTGCCTCGTCCTGCCTGTCCTCGCCGCAAGAAGCCTCTGCCGCCGGCCCGGCCGGGTCTTCATCGCGGCGCCGCTCGTCGCCCTCGCGGCCAGCGGCGCGTCGTTCGTTCTCGCAAACCATCTCGACGAGCCCCCCGGCCAGGTAGCGGTGGCGGTGCTCTGTCTCATCGCGGCGGCCGCGGCGGCCGTGAACCGGGCCGGGCGGTAGAGCCATCGGAGCCCTCGCGTTGTCACGGCGAACGGGGAACGGACGGAAGGGAACCACAGAGGACACAGAGAACACAGAGGAAGTACAGAGGGATCTGCTCACTTCGCTCCCGCCCCGGCTTGCGAGAAGACCTTCGCCATTCCCACGAGAATCTCCGGCGAGGGGACATCCTCTCGCCCCTCCAGGAGGAGGACGAAGTTGTCGGCCAGGATCTCTTCTGGGTGGATGATGTAGCCGGTGTTGCGGCCGGTCTTCGCGGAGTAGCCGGGGAACTTCTCCGGCTCGAGGAGCCGGGGCTTGCCTTCCATCTTCGCGGCCGCCCATCCCCGGCCTCGGGGCTCGATCACGAGAAGGCGGAACGTGAGGTAGCGGAAGAACTCTCCTCCAGCCTTGGCATCGTAGCGGGCCCGGCGGGAGAAGAGGACGGGCGCTGCTTGGAGCTTCGTTCCCTCGATGTCCAGCTCGATGCGGGCGTCGAAGAGGGGCGCATCGGGGTTCGTGATCTTGCGGGGCTTCAGCTCGGCGGGCAGCTCCACGGGGGTGCAGGGCTCGAAGCCCACGAGCGGGTACAGTTTCTTTCGCAGCTCGGGCCTCCGCCGGCTCAGGATGTGGAAGATCTCATGGGCGAGTAACTTCTCCATCGCCTTCGCTTCGAGGTCCGCTTTGCTTTGAGGAAGGACCACGGCCTCACCGCGGGTGTAGGCGGCGTCGCCTTCCTCGGCCCCGGTGGTCTTCACCACCAGGATCGGATCGGGGAGGCCGAGGTGGAACGCGCTCGCCCGTCTCTCGATGGCCGCGAAGGCGGCCTCGACACGGGCCTTCTCGGCCTCGCTCCACGGCCTCACCTGGTCCGCGACGAAGGCGAGGAACTCCATTTCTCCCACCTCCCGCTCCGACTTGAGCCGCGCGGCTCGGTCGAAGGGGCTGAGGGCCGCAATGAATCCATCGCGCGCCGAGAGGGCCTTTCGACCCTCCCCGACGGAGGAGCACCGGGCGTTGAGACGCGCCTCAGGCCCAGGCGGGGCCGGCTCGGAGCCCGAGATGCCGGCGAACAGGACGAGAATGGCGAGGTTCATTCGTTCAGCCCTTTCTTGATCCGTTCATCATCGCACTTCCGCAGAGCGTAGACGGGGAGACCGATCCCCACGATCGCGAGGCCGATGAGCGACTCGACCGGCCGCTCGGCGATGGTGTTGGCGGCCAGGGCCAGCGACGCGAGGACGAACGCGAGCGGCACGAGCGGGAATCCCCACGCTCGGTACGGCCGCGGGCCATCCGGCTGCGTCCGGCGGAGGACGAGGACCGCGGTCCCGGTCGCCGCGTGGAAGAGCACGACCGCGAAGGTCACGTAGGTGTAGAGCTGCTCGTACCTCCCGGAGAACGCCAGCAGCACGGCCCAGGCTCCCTGCGCGGCGATGCAGGCGGCAGGAGTCCGGTGGCGCGGGTGGATGCGCGCGAGCGCTCCGAAGAAGAGGCCGTCCTGGGCCATCGGTAAGTAGGTGCGGGCTCCGTAGAGGATCGTGGCGGAGAGACAGCCGAAGGCCGAGATCAGGACGGCGGCGCCGATGCACCGTCCTCCGGTGAGGCCGAAGAGCGCGGTCGCGGCCGCTTCGCCGACCCGCTCGGTCTTCCCCATCTCCGCCACGGGAAGCGCGCGCAGGTAGACGAGGTTGATGACGACGTAGAGGACCGTGACCGCCGCCGTTCCGCCGATCAGCCCCAAGGGCAGACTCCGCTCCGGCCGCCGCATCTCGCCGCCCACGGCGGTGGCGGCGTACCATCCGTCGAAGCTCCAGAGGACCGCGATCATCCCGACCCCGAGCGCCGGCAGCGTCCTTCCGCTCGAGAGCGGCGCGAAGAATTCCGGCGAGGCGGACGCCGGAACGAAGAAACCGAGGCCGGCGAGGCCCGCTACGGATGCGACCTTCACGACCGTCACGGCGTTCTGGACGCTCGCTCCCCAGCGCAGCCCCAGATAGTTCACCGCCGAGAGGATGACGATCGCAATGGCGCCGGCAAGCTGGGCGCCGTTCACCGACCACTCCCACCCTGCGATCGCGTGCGACGCCAGCACGTGGTTCGTCGAAAAGAAAGGCAGGAACGCCCCGACGTACTCGCCGAAGCCCGCCGCGAGCGTCGCAATTCCCCCGGCCATGATCACGAAGAACGCGGTCCACCCGTAGAGGAAGCCCCAGAGCGGGCCGTACGCCTCCTTGAGGAAGTGGTATTGGCCGCCCGCCCGCGGGTACATCGTCCCCAACTCGGCATACGTCAGCGCACCCGCCAGGGTCAGGAGGCCCCCCGCGACCCAGACGAGGAGGATGAGCCCGGCGTGAGGAAGCTCCCGCGCGATGTTCCCGGTCGTTATGAAGATCCCGGTGCCGAGCACGGAGCCGACCGTGAGCAAGGCTCCGTCCCAGGCCGAGAGGCCCCGGACCAGGCTCGGAGCCTCCACTTGCGGCGGGAACCGGCGCGCGGGGGGAATCATGCGCGCGGATTATAACGGCAGAATGTAACCGTCAGTCGCAGCGGTGTGCAGGTACTTCTACTGTGCCTTCTCCGAATTCCCAAACGAAGAAGGATAACCGCAGTGAACGCAGAGGATCGCGGAGGGGTCGAATCCCCCACTCTGCGTAACTCTGCGTCCTCTGCGGTCACCCCTTTCCTCGGTTCACGTAGATTTCGAAGGCTCATGGTTACGTTCATGCATCCGTCCCAATGAGCCCCCTTGACCGGATGGGCGCCGCCGGACTAGGCTTCCACCCGACCACGAGGATACGATCCCCTCATGAGCGAATACCCGAACATCCGGCCCGAGCTTCCCGCGGGGACGAAGACACTTCCGGCCCGCTATTACACCGATCCGGCCTGGTTCCAGCGCGAACTGGAGCGCATCCACTTCGACATGTGGCTCTGCGCCGGGCGCACCGAACAGCTTCCCTCGCAGGGCAGCTATTTCCTCCGCCGCGTCGGGACCGCGAGCGTGATCGTTCTGCGCGACGACCGCGGCGAGCTTGCAGCGTTCCACAACGTCTGCCGCCACCGCGGCACGGTGCTCATCAAGGACGAGGGTCTCTGCAAGGAGCCGGAAGGGAAGCTCGCCGGGCGGATCCGGTGCGGCTACCACGCCTGGACGTACGGTCTCGACGGCCGCCTCGTGAGCGCCCCCCACATGGACAAGGTCGAAGGTTTCCGCGAAGCCGATTATCCGCTCAAGCGAGTGGCCGTGGCCACCTGGGACGGCCACATCTTCATCAACCTGTCGGAGCGCCCGAGCAGCTTCGAGAAGCATCTCGCGGGGCTGCCGGCCAAGTTTCGCCCCTGGGGGATGCAGGAGCTGAAGCTCGTCGAGCGGAAGGTCTACCACCTCAAGGCCAACTGGAAGCTCATCGTCCAGAATTACTCCGAGTGCCTACACTGTCCAATCGCGCATCCGCAGCTTCAGCCTCAGTCCCACTACATGAGCGGGGACAACGAGCCGGCCCAGCCCACGTACCTTGGCGGCCGCATGGATCTCCGCGAGGGCGTGAGGACCTTCACGCTCGACGGCAGCGAGACCCGGAGCTGCCTCGCCGGCCTCTCCAAAGAAGACAAGCGTCGCGTTTACTTCTACGCCGTCCTCCCGAACTTCCTCCTGAGCCTCCACCCTGACTACATGGTCACCTGCACGCTGTGGCCTCTGGCCGCCGACCGCACCGACATCATCTGCGAGTGGCACTTTCACCCCCAGGAGATCGCCAAGCTCGATTTCAGCCCCAAGGGGGCGATCGATTTCTGGGACCTCACGAACCGCCAGGACTGGGAGCTGTCAGACCTCGCGCAGCAAGGGATCAGCTCGCCCGGCTACGAGCCCGGCCCCTACTCCAATCGCGAGGAGCTGCTTCTCGCCCTGGACCGGTGGGTGCTGGAGCGCGTGGGGGGCGGCAGCTAACGCTTCAAGTAGCCGTCGATCTCATCGGTGAATTCTTTGAAGTCGCCCACGTTCTCACGCGAGAGGGTGTAAAGGTCCGCGTCATTGATGATCCAGTAGCGGTGGACGAGATGATTCCTCAGGTCCGCCAGCCGCCGGAGCTTGCTCGACAAGGGCAACGAGATCACCCCCTGCTCCCCTGCCTTGATGATGCAATCGACATAGCCCTCGCAGGCGACACCTTTGCCCTTCCCGAGCAGGTGCTGGCACGAATCGGAGATCGCCTCCACGGCCTGAACGAGGAGGTACTTCACCGCCAGAGAATTTCTCGGGTCGGCAAGGAACGTGGCCTGGTCCGCGTTCGTCAGGGACAGGATCCGGTCGTGGGCCTCTAGAAGGTCCATCTTGTTCTTGAGGAGCCTATTGACGTCGAACACCGTCGATTCCCAAGAATAGGTTCCGGAAGTGGGCGTACTCGGGGTACTTCTTCGAGACCCTCTCGATGAAATCCGTTCTCAGCTCATCGTCGCGGCTGAAGAGGAGCATTCCGTCGCGAACGACCGCCATCTGAAAGGGAAGCGGAGCCGCCTGGATCGCTTTCACATCCACCTCCACCTCGGCGAGCCGAGAAAGCTCGTGAGACAGGTCCGCGTCGAATAACACTCCCTGTGGAGCCGTCAGATAGATCCCGACATCGATGTCGCGGAACTCCTTCTCCTTCACGAAGGACCCGTGGACGTAGGCAAAGAGGATCTCCGGACGGCGGAGCAACTCCTCGCGAACGAGCGCAAGAAGCTGTTCGCGCTTCGCCGCGTCCAGGTGTTGCGGTTTCAGGAACCGCTTCTCCTTGAACTGGGACATGAGGATAGATTATCCGCGTCTGAGAGCTTCTGGGAAGCGCCCTCGGGCAGCTCGCGCCGGCGCGTCCATGGAAGAACCGAATCGCGAGACCGTTCGAGCGCTCCCGCCCACGTTGACAGTTCCCGGCCGCGCGTGACAGAATCGTGCTCGCCATGGATGCTCCGCCCGATACCCCATTCACAGAGGCGCCGGCTGAGAAGATTCCACCGCCGGAGAAGCTATCGTTCGAGCACTCGCGAGTGGATGCCTACGCGCTCATCCTCTCCGTGACGGGCGTCTTCTTCCTCCTCTTGGCGGTCGGGGGGATGATCCGTGGATGGACCCCGCTGGAAATCGCTGGTCTCTTCGCGGTGGCTCCTCTCTGCTTCGCTCTGGCCCGGCTTCATTTTCAGAGACCAAAGGAGCACATCGAGGCGAATGGGGACGGCATCCGATGGTTCAGGTGCAACGGAGACGCTCTGTTCCTTTTTTGGAAGGAAATCCAGGGTGTGCGGGAGCGGCCGTTTCTCAAGCGCATCGATCTGATCGGCCCTGAAGGGGTGATCCGAGTCGAGAGTGGAACGGAAGAGTTCCAGCGGCTGCGAGAATGGATCCTCGCCCACATTGATTGGATCCGGCTCCTCCGGTTACAGGCGGCTCCCGAGGAACCCGCGCCGAACGTTCTTCTGCCCGATCCGATGCTTCCAGCGCACTTCCGATTCCGCGGCGAGATCCAGGAGTTCAGAGCAATCCTGTTCGCCTTGTGCGCCTGGTGGTTCTCCCTGACGAGGGCAGATGCGCTCCCCTTCGACTGGTTGTTTCGCAGGCTATTCGTCGGAGTCGGCATTGCGCTTTCACTCCAATCCCTCTCCCGCCTCTTGACGGCCTGGTGGCGTGTGCGCGTGGAACGAAATACGATCATCCTCGCCGGGCTCTTTCGGGAGAGGCGGCTCGTGGTCCAAGAGATCGAGGAGGTCCATCTCGGCAGCTCGCGCGACGACGTCGATCCCTTCCCTCTCGTGCGGCTCGTCCTCAAAGACATGAAGGAGGTCGTTCTCTCCTCCTATCGCGAAGGCGCGCTCGCGCTCCATCGGGCTCTACTCTTTGCCGTCAGGGGGCCGGCTTGCCGGACTGTATGAATCCTTGGCTTCCCGCGATTGCGATCGTCGTTTCGATGGTGTTCTGTTCGCTCGAAATCGCCGGCGTCGCCGCCGAGGCGGACTTCGATGCCGAGCTGATCTTCCCGCTCCATCCCAAGCACAACCACGCTCCGGGCATCGTCGAGGGTCCGAACGGCGACCTCATCGCCTCGTGGTACCGCGGGTCGGGCGAGCGGCGGGCCGACGACGTCGCCGTCTACGGGGCGCGTCGGCGCTCGGGCGCTCCGAGCTGGAGCGATGCCTTCGTCATGGCCGACACGCCGGGCTTCCCCGACTGCAACACCGCCCTCTGGATCGACCGCGACGCGCGGCTCTGGCTCTTCTGGCCCGTCATCCTCGCCAACACCTGGGAGTCCTGCCTCACGCAGTACCGCGTCGCCAAGGACTTCTCCGCCGACGGCCCTCCGAAGTGGGACTGGCAAGGATCGATCTTCCTTGCGCCGGAGAAGATGCCCGAGGACCTCCGTGCGGGCTTCGAGGAGTGGAAAAAGCGCGCCGGCGAGCGGAAGTTCTCGGACTACTCGAAGGTCGAGGCGATCGAGAAGACCCTCGCCGACAAGCTCTTCCAGCGCCTCGGCTGGCAGCCGCGGTGCAAGCCCACGGTGCTGCCGGGCGGGCGCATCGTGTTTCCCCTCTACACGGACACCTTCTCGGTGTCGATCATGGCCCTGAGCGACGATGGCGGGCGCTCCTGGCGCCCGAGCCGCATCCTCGCCGGCATTGGCAACATCCAGCCGGCCGTTTTGCGCCGTCGCGACGGCTCCCTCGCCGCCTACATGCGCGAGAACGGCCCTCTCGACCGCGTCCGCGTCGCCGAATCGCGCGATGAGGGCGAGACGTGGGGCGCGGTGGGCACCGTCGATTCCCTCCCGAACCCCGGCTCGGGCCTCGACGGGCTCGTCCTCGCTTCCGGCGCCTGGGTTCTCGTCCACAACGACACCGTTCAAGGGCGAAAGAGCCTCGCCTTGAGCCTCTCGGAGGACGAAGGGGCCACCTGGCGCACCGCCCGGCACCTCGAAAGGAGCGGCGAGGGCTCCTATCATTACCCCGCGATCATCCAGGGACGCGACGGGCGGATCCACGCCGTCTACACGTACTCCTCGGCGGAAGGATCGAGCATGAAGCACGCGGCGTTCTCCGAGAATTGGCTCAAGTCTCCAGAAACCGCGGAAACGGAGCCCCGTTGGGGCAGATGTCTCGCGCAACCTCCCGAGTGGTACGGGAGCGATGGCGCGCTCGGCATCGCCGCCCGTGTAGTCGCCTATCAGCGCGCCTCCGGCGGCTGGCCGAAGGACATCGACATGGCGCAACCCCTCGAGGCCGAGAGACTCCGAAAAGTCGAAGCCGACGCGGCGCGCAACGACGCGACGATCGACAACGGCGCGACGCATCGCCAGCTCCAGTTCCTCGCGCGCGTCCACACCGCAACGGGCCGCGGGAAGCTTCGCGAGGCCTTCGAGCGCGGCCTCGATCTCCTCCTCGGCGCCCAAGGGGCGTCGGGCGGCTGGCCGCAGCGGTTCGAGGGGGGCGAGGCCTACCAGAAGCACATCACCTTCAACGACGGCGCGATGGCAGGCGTCCTCGATCTCTTGGGCGGGATCGCCGCGGGCCGGCCACCGTTCGCTTTCGTCGACGAGAAGCGCCGCAGAGCAGCCGCGAGCGCCGTCGATCGCGGCATCGCCTGCATCCTCAAGTGCCAGGTCGTCCTCGACGGTAGGCCGACCGTCTGGTGCGCTCAGCACGACGAGACGACCCTCGAGCCGCGGCCGGCCCGCCGCTTCGAGCCGCTCTCCTTGAGCGGAGGCGAGAGCGCCGAGCTGGCGCGCCTCCTCATGGAAGTCGAACGGCCCGGACCCGAGGTCGTCCGCGCCGTCGAGGGGGCCGTCGCGTGGTTCGAGAGGACGAAGGTCCAGGGCAAGCGCTGGGAGGAGAAGGAAGACCCCGCGCATCCCGGGCGCCGCGACAGGATCCTGATGGACGATCCGGCGGCCAAGGCCCTCTGGGCCCGGTTCTACGAGATCCCCTCGATGCGGCCGATCTTCGGCGACCGCGACGGCAGCGTGCACTACCGGGTCGAGGAGATCTCCCACGAGCGGCGGACCGGCTACGCGTGGTATGGGGACTGGCCCGCTCGGCTCCTCGAGCGGGAGTACCCTGCGTGGAGGAAGCGGCTGGGGCTGTAACGCTGTCCTTCGCGGAGTGCATGGGTCTCAGCGTGCTCCAGGGAAGAAGGATGAACCACAGAGGACAGAGAGGTACACAGAGGAGGTCCATACGGGGGCGAAGGGCGACCTCCGATCCCTCCTTTACCCGAGCCACTCGCCTGGGTTTTCCCCCGATGTCCCTGGGCAGGGATATCGAAGGCTCAGTCAGGAGGAAACCCCCCCATGGCACGAAGGTCGGTCGCCGTTCAGGTTCTCGCCCTTATCTGCGTCTCCACAGGATTTTCGACGGAGGCTCTCGGCCAGATCGCTCTTTCTCAGATGCCACCCTGGACGGGCGGGCGCTATTTCATCCGCGGCGACGCCGATGGCGACGGCGATGTGACGATCACCGACCCGATCTTCACGCTGCAATATCTGTTTCGCCGGGGCGATGAGCCCCCCTGCCCGGCGGCGGCGGACTCGAACGACGACGAGCGCATCGACATCACCGACGCGATCCAGACCCTCTTCGTCCTCTTCGGAGGCGAGCGCATGCCGCGCCCCTACCCGCAGGCAGGCCCGGACCCGACCCCGGGCCTGCCTTGCGGTCTTCAAGAGTCTCCGCCGGCCCGGGGCGAGCAGGCCCCGCGCCAGAAGGGCTGGAAGCCGGCGGAGGGACAGTCCTACGTACGCCTCGACCTGCGGCTGAGCGGCGCCGTCATCGAAGTCGCGAAGGCGCGCGTCCTCGTGGGGGCCCTCCCCGCGACCGACGTCGTCTCGGGCGACTTCGTCTACGAAATCTGCGACGGCGCGGGCGAGTGCATCGCCCTCGGCACCATGGACGATCCGGCCGAGGAGCGCGGGACGAGAGGTGGCGTGCGGGGCGACGGAGAGGCCGACCACTACTTCGGGTCCACACGGGCGGCGTCGTTCTCCATCAAGCTCCCGAACGACCGGCTGCTCTCGCGGGCACTCTCCGGAGAGCAGTTCCGCCTCTACAGGCGCAACGGCCGCACCGCGGCGATCGACACGCTGACCGCCGAGATGCTGCCCGATCTGCGACGCGGCGGTCTCGATCTCGCCGGCGAGACCCCGGTCGGCGAGGTAGCCCGGCTCCTCGTCCCCGCGCTCGAGGCCTTCGACCGCGACGGCCCCGAGGACATCACGACCGTTCCGCCGGTCGCGCTTCAAGGAGCCGTGCAGCCTCTCCTCTTGAACGGTCCGACCAGCGAGAAGAAGAACCTCGTCGTCCTCGGCGACGGCTTCTCCGTGAGCGAGCAGGACGACTTCGACACGCTCGTCGACAACCTCATCATCAAGGGAGCCTTCGGGAGCGACGTCTTCCACGAAACCGCCAGCGCGTTCAACATCTTCAAGCTCAACGCCCTGTCGGTCGACTCGGGCGTGACGCAGGCCAAGCACACGCTCTACCACTCGATCAATGTCGTAAACCCGGAGGCCTTCAACCTCAACCCCGGCTTCATCGCCGTGAACATCCCCTCGGTCGGAGGCGCCGTCGTACCGGTCACCCTCGGCAACCGCTCGCTCGCCAAGGTCGGCGAGGCCCTCGCCGCGCTGGAGTTCGCCGGCACCGACGAGTGCGGGGCCTCGGTGGTGCACAAGCTCAACGTCCGCATGGTGCTCGAGAAGGGCGACCTGGACGGCGACGGGGACGAGGAGGACTACGGCTACCTGAAGGTCGGCGCTCCGGCCGGCCTCCCCGGCCCCGACGGTGAGTTCACCATCGTGTACTTGCCCCAGGGGGGGCCGATCATCGGGATCCCGCTCGCCTTTCCCAAACAGCGGAACGGCTCGATCGTCGAGAAGGACACGGCGTTCGGATACATCTTCACCGACGACTGGGACTACTGCTGGATGCAGTCGACCTGCAAAGGGCTCATAGCCCGCGGTGCCGTGCTCAACCTCGTCCCCGACTGGGACTACGTCATCATCATCCTGAACGAGTCCGATGGCGGAGGCTGCGGAGGAGGCGGCATCCAGGTCTTCACGAGCGGGGAATCCGTCGGCACCGTCACGCACGAGCTGGGCCACGGGATCGGCGGCCTCGGCGACGAGTACACGAAGTCGCGGAAGTACACCGGCGACCGGCCCAAGTCGCCGAACCTCGACGACACGACCGACAGGACGCAGATCAAGTGGAAGGACTTCATTCGCCCGTCGACGCCGCTCCCGACGACGGCGGGCGGGCTCATCGACCCGGTCCACGAAGCCGGCGCCTTCGAGGGGGGCGGCTCTTACAGCAAGGACATCTACCGTCCCGTGAGCAGTTGCCGCATGAAGAACGATTCCAATCCCTTCTGTCCCATCTGCTACACGCATATCCGTGCGAAGCTCTTCCCGTACCAGGGAGTCAATTTCGTCAACTGCTATACGGGGGACTTCAACGGCGACGGCAAGGATGACCTCGTCCAGCACGCAGGAACGATGCTCGCGCTCTTCCTCTCCGACGGCGCGAAGCTCGTGCCGGCGTTCTTCGCCTCGGAGCACATCCCGAGCGGCGGATGGCGCATCCGCGGCCGCGACCGCTACTACGTCGCGGACATGAACGGCGACGGCAAGGACGACCTCTACGTCTTCAACGGCGAGGACTGGGATGAAGAGTACCTCGGCGTCCTGCGCTCGACGGGCGACGGCTTCGTCTGGGCGGCGCGCTACGACGACGCGATGCCGAACTGGGACTTCAAGTACCGGGACGGCTTCCAGGTGGGGGACTTCGACGGCGACGGCGACGAGGACCTCTACATCTACAACCTCAAGGATTGGAACCCCGAGTACCTCGGAATGCTCCGATCGAGCGGCGGCGGGCTCACCCTCATCGCGCGCTACGACGACGCGGTCCCAGGCTGGGACATGGGGAACTTCGACCGCTTCCTCGCCGCCGACTTCAATGAGGACGGAAAAGTCGACCTCTACGTCCAGAACACGCTCGACTGGGGCTCGAAGTTCGTCGGCATGCTCCGCTCAAGCGGCGGCAGCCTCGCAAACTTGATCGTCTACGAAAACTCGCTCGCCGGGTGGGAGATGGGAGAGCACGACACGCTCCACGCCGCCGACTTCAACGGCGACGGCAAGAAGGACCTCTACGTCCAGAACACGCTCGACTGGAATAACCGCTACCTCGGGATGTTCCGATCGAACGGCTCAACCTTGACCTTTCTCGAGCTCTATACCGACGAGATCCCGGGCTGGCAGATGCGCAAGTGGGACCGCTTCCACGTCGCCGACGTGAACGGCGACGGCCGCGAAGACCTCTACGTCCAGAACGTCCACGACTGGCCGTTCGAGTACGTCGGGCTCCTGCGCTCGACCGGAAACGCGCTCGCCGGCCACTTCCACGAGCAGGTCATCGGAAAGTGGGAGCTGGGGGACTCCGACTGGCTCCTGCCGGCGGACTTCAGCGGCGACGGCAAGAGCGACCTCATCATCCGCACGGCGTGGTGGCTCGGCCTCTTCCGCTCGACGGGAACGGCCCTCGAGTTCAAGCGGCGGTACTTCCACTGGATCCACAACTACCTCTTCCACGGCCCGCTGGGCCACGACACGATCGGCGGGATCCAGGGATAACGCCGCTCAGACCGGCCGGCCCTCGATGTCGATGAACACGACACCCGGCACGACCTTGAACTCAACCCGCGATGCGTTCAAACTGCCGTCCCGTGGCTCTCCGATTTTCCCTTTGTAGAGAAGGCCGCGACCTACGGAATTCGATTCCAGACCGATGCTGAACTCGCCTCCACGGGATCCGAATCCGGTCGAATTGTCCGTCGTTGTCCCGGTCTACAACGAAGCGGGAAACATCCGCCCGCTCTGGAGCGGACTGCGGCCCTCCTTGGAGGGCCTTGGTCGAAGTTGGGAAGTGCTCTTCGTCGATGACGGCTCCACCGACTCGAGCGGCGGGGAACTGGCTGACGTCCGCCGCGAGGATCCCCGGGTCCGTGTGCTGCGACTGGAGCCGAACCAGGGCCAGTCCGCCGCGTTCTGGGCAGGCTTCAAGCGGGTCCATGGAGAGATTGTCGTCACGATCGATGCGGATCTGCAGAACGACCCCGGCGACATCTCCCTGCTCCTCCGGGCGCTGGAGGACGCCGACGTCGCCATCGGCTGGCGGCACGAACGGTGCGACCCGTTCCTGAAGCGGGTTTCCTCCCGCATCGCCAACGGGTTTCGCAACTGGATCACCGAGGAGGAAGTCCACGACGTCGGCTGCTCGCTGAAGGCGTTCCGCAGGCCGGTCTTCGACCACCTCTTTCCGTTTCGGGGGATGCATCGCTTCTTCCCCACCCTGGCCCGGTTCGCGGGCTTCAAGGTCGTGGAGGTCAAGGTGCGCCATCACCCGAGGGTGAGGGGGCTCTCCAAATACGGAATCTGGAACCGACTCGTGGGCCCCTTCCTCGATTGCCTGGCCGTGCGGTGGATGAAGAAGCGCTATGTCGGGCGGGCCGCGGCCGAAGAGGCAGCCGATCGGGCCGAGACGAGCCGATTCTCCACGTGATGTTCGCCGGATTTGCCGCTGGAGCGAGACGGAATCCCGCTATTTCCCGGGCGCAGCCTCGCTCTTCAAGCCCGCGATGTCGCGGAAGTAGTGTGCGACCGTCTGGCGGTAGCTCGGCGGGATCTTCCCCCAGAGGTCCTGGAGGGCCTTCGCCACCTCGCGCTCGTTGATGTTGCCCCAGACGTCGGTGTCCTTCGCCTCTGAGGCGTGGAGCTTCTTCTCGCCGGGCTTCTCCTTGTCGACCTTGGACTCGTCGGCGGGACCACCGGGATGGTTGCCATCCGGATGCCCTTGGCCCTTGCCCCTTCCCTTCCCCTGAGCAACCACCTCGCAGGTGGCGCCGGGGTTGTCGCCCTGGCAGGAGCCGGTCGCCGTGCAGGCGCCGCACCTCTTGCAGGCCTTGCAGGCCGTCGAGAGGCAGTTCGGGCAGCGCTTGGCTTCCTCTTCGAGGAGCTTGGCAACCTTGATGAGGATCTCTTCGACCTTCTTCTGCTCGCCGGGGGCCCCTTCAAGCCCGCCATCGGCCGCCAGCTTGCCGGAAATCTCCTCCATGCGCTTGGCGGAGTCGTGGAGGGGCCCTTGGTGGTCTCGGCGGATCTCGGCCAGGCGCGACTCGGCCCAGCCGCGGTCCTCGGCGGCCTCGGGGGTCAGCCCCGCGAGGAGGAAACGCAGCTCGAGGATCTCGAGCGTGGTCTCGCCCTTGCCGCGGTAGCACTCCGAGAGGGCGCGGCGGGTCTGCGCGCCGGCGAGGTTGTTATTCGAGGCGAGGACGGCCTCGAAGCCCTCGGCGGCGGCGCGGTAATCCTTCTTGAGGAGATCGCACCGGGCCGTGAGGAGCCGCGCGTAGTCGGCGAGGTACGGGTCCTTCGTGTCCGTTATCTTCTCCAGGCGCGCGCGGGCCTTGTCGGCATCCGGTGGGAGCGCGTCGAGGTGCTCATCGGCGGCCGCAAGGTCGGGCGACAGCTTGAAGAGGACCCCGATGATCGCGTCCGCCGACGGCGGCGGCGCGTCCGGGGCTTCCTCGGGCAAGAGGTCCTTCTTGCCGAGCTTCTCGATGTGCTCGCGGAAGCCGCTCCATCGATCGCGAGCGCGAGCCAGCTCCGCGGGGGCCTGCGGCGCCGTCGCGGGGCGGAGTTCCTTGATTCCGGCCTCCTTGTCGCCGTCGCCCTCGTGGGCGGCCAGAACGCCAGAGCATGGGCTCGGACCGGTGGCCAGGAGTCCCGAGAGCAGAATCGCAACGGCCAATCGACTAGTGATCCGCATGATCCATGTCCTCCGAATAACCGCTAACCGTTCACCGCAATGTTCACCGCAATGTTCCGTCCGATCGAGCTAGGCGCTCACCACGGAGCGCTTCGCCCCCGCATGGCACGAGTCCTTCGCCCGGGCAGGCCGCCCTTCAGGGAGCCTGCGTG